>OFDB01000003.1_pt1 | contig 152573 bp, 132 predicted proteins | sample 1521001 | NCBI WGS metagenome assembly OFDB01 (sample SAMEA2532531, study PRJEB24079) | metagenome | biome: bacteria; feature: seaside; material: soil | place: India | collected 2012-02-01 | depth 0.1 m | reverse complement strand
AAAGGGGGCGGGCGCCTGCGTAGCAGGTGACGGGGGATTCGCTCTTGGCGCGATCAGCCCAGGCTCGCCTTTTCCGCTTCCAGCTGCGCGCGGATCTGCGCGTCCACCGCGGCGATGGCGGTCATGTTGACCACCCGGCGCGGGGTGGCGCTGGTGGTCAGGATGTGGACCGGCTTGGAGATGCCCATCAGGATCGGGCCGATGGCGACGCCGTCGGTGACCACGCGCACCATGTTGTAGGTGATGTTGGCCGCGTCCAGGTTGGGCAGGACGAACAGGTTGGCCCGCCCGCTCAGGGTGCTGCCCGGCATGATGCGCTGGCGCAGCACCTCGTCCCAGGCGGTGTCGCCCTGCATCTCGCCGTCGACGTTGAGATCCGGCTTGCGCTTGAGCAGTAGCTCGCGCACCTGTCGCATCTTGGTCGAGCCACGGGTTTCATGGCTGCCGAAGTTGGAGTGCGACAACAGCGCGATGCGCGGTTCGATGCCGAACAGCTTCAGCCGGTAGGCCGCCTGCAGGGTCGCCTCGGCGATCTGTTCGGCGGTCGGATCTTCCTGCACGTGGGTGTCCAGGAAGAAGTACGCACCCTGGTTGTTGATGACGCCGGTCATCGCCGAGGTCGACTGCACGCCCGGGTCCAGCGGGATCACGCTGCGCACGTAGCCCAGCTTCTTGTGGAAGCGGCCGACGATGCCGCTGACCATCGCGTCGGCCTCGCCGCGCGCGACCATCACCGCGGCGATCAGGGTCGGGCGCGAGCGCATCAGGTTCTTGGCCGCGGCCGGGGTGACGCCGCGACGTGCGGTCAGCGCGTGGTAGTACTGCCAATAGTCGTTGAAGCGCGGATCGTCGTTGATGTTGGTCAGCTCGAAATCCACGCCGGCGCGCATGCGCAGGCCCAGGCGCTGGATGCGCGCGTCGATGACGTCCGGCCGGCCGATCAGGATCGGGAAGGCCAGGCCCTCGTCGATGACCGTCTGCACCGCGCGCAGCACCGTCTCCTCCTCGCCCTCGGCGTAGGCCACGCGCTTGCGGTCGGCACGCGCGCGGTCGTAGACCGGCTTCATCATCAGGCTGGTGCGGTAGACGAACTGGCCCAGCTTCTCGCGGTAGGCCCGCAGATCGGCCATCGGCCGCAGCGCCACGCCCGAGTCCATCGCCGCCTTGGCCACCGCCGGCGCCAGTTCCACCAGCAGGCGCGGGTCGAACGGGCGCGGAATCAGGTATTCGGGACCGAAGCACGGGATGTCGTCGCCGTAGGCGGTGCCCAGGTCCGAAGCCTCGCGCCGGGCCAGGTCGGCGATGGCGTGCACGCAGGCCAGCTTCATCGCCTCGTTGATGCCGGTGGCGCCCACGTCCAGCGCGCCGCGGAAGATATAGGGGAAGCAGACCGCGTTGTTGACCTGGTTCGGATAGTCCGAGCGGCCGGTGGCGATGATGCAGTCCGGGCGGACTTGCCGGGCCAGCTCGGGCAGGATTTCCGGATTGGGGTTGGCCAGCGCCAGGATGATCGGCTTGTCGGCCATCGTCGCGACCATTTCCGGCTTCAGCACGTTGGCGGCCGACAGGCCCAGGAAGAGGTCTGCGCCATCGACGATTTCGGCCAGGGTGCGCTTGTCGGTGTCGCGGGCATAGCGCGCCTTGTCCGGATCCAGGTGCGGGCGGCCGGTGTAGAGCACGCCGTCGCGATCCACCGCCAGGATGTTCTCCGGCTTCAGGCCCAGCGCCACCAGCATGTCCAGGCAGGCGATGCCCGCCGCGCCGGCGCCGCTGGTCGCCAGCTTGACGTCCTCGATCTTCTTGCCGACCACTTCCAGCGCGTTGACCACCGCCGCGCCGACGATGATCGCGGTGCCGTGCTGGTCGTCGTGGAAGACCGGAATCTTCATCCGCTCGCGCAGCTTGCGCTCGACGATGAAGCACTCCGGCGCCTTGATGTCTTCCAGGTTGATGCCGCCGAAGGTCGGCTCCAGGCTGGCGATGATGTCGACCAGCTTGTCCGGATCGGTCTCGTCGATCTCGATGTCGAACACGTCGATGCCGGCGAACTTCTGGAACAGCACGCCCTTGCCTTCCATCACCGGCTTGCCGGCGAGCGCGCCGATGTTGCCCAGGCCCAGCACCGCGGTGCCGTTGGAGACCACCGCGACCAGGTTGCCGCGCGCGGTCATCTCGCTGGCGGCATTGGGATCCTCGACGATGGCCTCGCAGGCATAGGCCACGCCCGGCGAATACGCCAGCGCCAGATCGCGCTGGGTCAGCATCGGCTTGGTCGGCGAGACCTTGATCTTGCCGGGAGGCGAAAGGCGGTGATATTCGAGGGCGGCCTGCTTGAAATCGTCGTTGGACATTACGGGCGGTCTGGGCAATAGCGCGAAAGAGGCTCGATTCTAACCCCTGGGGCCAGGGTCTGCCGGTTTTCCGGTGCCGGCGCACCGGGTGGAACCGGTAACAGTGAGCGGTCTCAGTCCGCGTGGGCGGGCAGCGGGGATTCCAGCAGGACGTCCTCGTCCGCGTTGCCGCCAGCGAGCGCGCGATCGAGCTTCTGCCGGTCCAGCGCGCCTTCCCAGCGCGAAACCACCACGGTCGCCACGGCATTGCCGATGAAGTTGGTCAGCGAGCGGCATTCGCTCATGAACCGGTCCACGCCCAGGATCAGCGCCATGCCGGCCACCGGCACGGTCGGCACCACCGACAGCGTCGCCGCCAGGGTGATGAAGCCGGCGCCGGTCACGCCGGCCGCGCCCTTGGAGCTGAGCATGGCCACCAGCAGCAGCGTGATCTGCTGGCCCAGGGTCAGATCGGTGTTGGTGGCCTGGGCGATGAACAGCGCAGCCAGGGTCATGTAGATGTTGGTGCCGTCCAGGTTGAACGAATACCCGGTGGGCACCACCAGGCCGACCACCGATTTTTCGCAGCCGGCCTTCTCCATCTTCTCCATCAGCGAAGGCAGCGCCGATTCGGACGAGGACGTGCCCAGCACCAGCAGCAGTTCGGCCTTCAGGTAGCGCGCCAGCCGCAGCACCGAGAACCCGCACAGGCGCGCCACCGTGCCCAGCACCACCAGCACGAACAGCAGCGAACTGACATAGAAGGTGCCGACCAGCCACGCCAGGTTGGTCAGCGATTCGATGCCGTACTTGCCGATGGTGAAGGCGATGGCGCCGAACGCGCCGATCGGCGCGGCCTTCATCAGCAGGTGCACCAGCTTGAACACCGGCACGGTCAGGGCTTCCAGCAGATCCAGCACCGGACGGCCGCGCTCGCCTGTCATCGCCAGGGCGATGCCGAACAGCGCCGCGATCAGCAGCACCTGCAGGATGTTGCCGGAGACGAAGGCGCCGACCAGCGTGCCGGGGATGATGTCGAGCAGGAACCCGGTCAAGGTCAGATCGTGCGCCTTCTCGGCATAGTCGTGCACCGCCTTGGCGTCGAGCTGGGCCGGGTCGATGTTCATGCCGGCGCCGGGCTGGACCACGTGCGCGACCACCATGCCCACCACCAGCGCCAGGGTGGAGAAGAACAGGAAATAGACCATCGCCTTGCCGAACACGCGCCCCACCTTGCTCAGATGGGTCATGCCGGCCACGCCGGTGACGATGGTCAGGAAGATCACCGGCGCGATGATCATCTTCACCAGCTTGATGAAGGCATCGCCCAGCGGCTTGAGCTGTTCGGCGAAGGCCGGTTCGAAATGGCCCAGCAGCGCGCCCAGCGCGATCGCCACCAGCACCTGCACGTACAGCTGGCGGTGGAGCGGCAGGCGGGCGCCGGCGCCGGCCGGAGCGGATTCGGTGGAAACGTGCATGGGACACCTCGACGAAGGTTTTCGCTTCGGTGGCTGTTGTACGTCCGCGAGGGCGCGGTGCCGATAACGCATTGGTACTAGCTAATCCAATGGTATTAGGCGTCGCCGCGCCGCCGGCCACGCCATCGTGACACCAGCCGCCACCGGCACATGGATTCGCCGGGGTTTTCCGACCCGCGCACGGGCGATCGAGCGGGCGCCGCCGGGCCGGAGAACGGTTGAACAGGGTCTGGTGCGCCGGGCCGGTCTGCGTGACCATCCCGCCATGCCCTTCTTCCGCACGCCCCACCGTCGCACCGGCCTGTTCCTGCTGCTGGCCGTGGTGGCGATCGCCATCGCCGCGCTGAGCCTGGTCGCGATGCGGCAACTGGAGCGCCGCAGCCTGCTCGACGACGCCGCCCAGGCGCGCGAGCAGTTGCGCCTGCACGGCGATGCGCTGCAATCGCTGATCGAACGCCACCGGGTGCTGCCGGCGGTGCTGGCGCTGGATCCGGAGATCCGCGCCGCGCTCGCGCGCGGCGTGGTCGGTCCGGAGGAATCCGAACGGCTCAGCCGCAAGCTGGAACGCGTCAACGGCGCCGCCGCCACCTCCACCCTGACCCTGCTGGATCGCGACGGACTGGCGCTGGCGGCGAGCAACTGGCGCACCACCGGCGCCAGCAACGTCGGCAACCGCTACCACTTCCGTCCCTACTTCCAGCAGGCCATGCGCATGGGATCCGGGACGTTCTACGCCGAGGGCGTCACCACCGCCGTGCCCGGCTACTTCCTTTCCGAGGCGGTGCGCGACGATGCCGGCCGGCCGATCGGCGTGGTGGTGGTGAAGGTGGTGCTGCGGCCGCTGGAACGGACGTGGGCCGAAACGCCGGAAACCGTGTTCGTCAGTGATGCCAGCGGGGTGATTTTCCTGTCCAGCCGGACCGCCTGGCGCTACCGGGTGCTGCATGCGCTGGATCCGGCCACCCGCGAACGGCTTTCGCGTACCCGCCAGTACGGGCAGATTCCGCGTCTGCCGCTGGAATACCGGCTCACCGCGGATCTGGGCCAGCAGGTCCATCGCGCGCGGCTGCCCGACGCGGGCGACGTGATCTGGGTATCGCAGCCACTGCCGCGGCAGGGCTGGACGCTGAACCTGCTGCGCTCGACCCGCGACAGCGTCGCCGCCGCGCGCACGATGGCGGCGGCGGTGGCGGCCGGTCTGCTGGTGCTGGCGCTGCTGGGCTTCGTGCTGTGGCAGCGGCGCCGGCTGGCGCAACTGCGCGAGCGCAGCCGGGTGGAACTGGAGCGTCTGGTCAAGCACCACGCGCAGGAACTGCGCAGCGCCCAGGATGGGCTGGTGCAGGCCGCGCACGCCGCCGACTACGGCGAAAGCCCCAGCCTTCAGCATCTGCCGCAGGGCGTCTGCGTGGTCGACGCGCAGCTCAACCTGGTGGCCTGGAACCGGCGCTACATCGAACTGTTCCGGTTTCCGCCGGGCTTCATCCATGTCGGCCGCCCGATCGCCGACGTGTTCCGCTACAACGCCGGTCGCGGCCTGCTCGGCCCCGGTCCCATCGATGAAGCCATCGAGCGCAGGCTCAACCACCTTCGCTCGGGCAAGCCGCACATGCACGAGCGCGAACGCGGGGACGGCAGCGTCATCGAAATCCGCGGCAATCCGCTTCCCGATGGCGGTTTCGTCACCAGCTACGCCGACATCACCGCCTACAAGAACGCCGCCCGCGATCTGCGTTCGCTGGCCGACACGCTCAGCCACCGCATCGACGAGCGCACCCGCGATCTGGCCGACGCCAAGCGCGAGGCCGAGGATGCCAACCGTTCCAAGACCCGCTTCGTCGCCGCTGCGGTGCACGACCTGCTGCAACCGCTGAACGCGGCGCGCATGTTCCTGTCGGCGCTGCGCGGACGACTGCCGGAGCCCGGCGCGCGCGACATCGCCGACAACATCGACAACGCGCTGGCCGCGCAGGACGGCATCCTCAACAGCCTGCTGGACATCTCGCGGCTGGAATCCGGCGCACTGGAAACGCACGTGCGGGACTTCCCCCTGGATCCGCTGCTGGCGGCGCTGGCGCGCGAATTCGGCATCCTCGCGGCGGCCCGCGGCCTGCGCCTGGAGCGGATCGCCACCTCGGCGCTGGTGCGCAGCGACGAGGCGCTGCTGCGCCGGATCCTGCAGAACTTCCTGTCCAACGCGATCCGCTACACGCCGCGCGGGCGAATCGTGCTGGGTTGCCGCCGCCAGGGCGATCAGGTGCGCATCGAGGTCCACGACACCGGCCCCGGCATTCCGCAAGCGCGGCAGCGGGAGATCTTCGAGGAATTCCGCCGTCTGGATGGCGGCGGCGAGGAGCGCGGCGCCGGGCTGGGGCTGGCGATCGTCGATCGCATCGCACGCCTGCTTGGCCACCGCATCGGCCTGCGCTCGCGACTGGAACACGGCAGCGTGTTCTCGATCAGCGTGCCGCGCGGCGTATCGGCCGCCATCCCGAACGGCGATGATCTGCCCGGCATGGAAGCCGCCGCGACGACCGAGGAAGCGGCCACCGATTCGCTGCTGGCCGGTTGCCGGGTCTGGTGCGTCGACGACGACGCGCGGGTGATCCGCGCCACCCGCCTGCTGCTGGAACGCTGGGGATGCCGGGTGGAACTGGCGGGTGGCGTGGAGCAGGCGCTGGCGGCGGCACGCGCGGACGACGCGCCGGATCTGCTGGTGCTGGACGTGCGGCTGGGTGACACCACCGGTCCGGAATTGTTCGATCAGCTGGCGCACCGATGGCAACGCGAACCGGCCGTGCTCCTGTTCACCGCCGAACAGGATGAGACGTTGCGCGCGCTGGCGCGGGCGCGGAACTGGGGCTTCCTGTCCAAGCAGGCGCGCACCTCGGCACTGCGTTCGCTGATGACGCACCTGTATCAACGCTCGCGTTGACATCCTTTGCTCGATCGGTTTCCCGCCGTCCTCGGCTTGCTTTCATTGCAGGCCATTACGCGATTCCCGCCTTCGCCGATGCGCTGACATGCCTGCGCATTTCTCCTGCGAGGGCTTTCGATGCACCACTTCATTCCGGGATGCCTGCGGGCGTCCGTCCTGCTGTTCGTCGTGCCGGCCATCCTGCTGGTCGTCCCCGGGGCGCGCGCCTCCGATGACGTGATCCGGCCCACCGGCCGCATCTACTACGACTTCGCGCGCTTCGACAACGACGACCGCGGCGTTCCCTCGCGCGGGCGCGACGGCCTGCGCCTGGCCTGGCTGGGCGTGGCCGGGAACGTGCACGGATTCGGCTACCGTGCCGAGGTGGATGTCGCGCCCACCCACTGGGCACTGCGCAACGCGTGGGTGAGCCGCGATCTCGGCTCGCCCGGTCGCGGCGTCCTCTACGTCGGCCAGATGGGCCAGCACTTCGCGCTCGACGACAAGGTCAGCTTCAACCACCGCCCGGCGGTGGAACCCAGCTACCTGGCGCAGGCGCTGGCCTCGCCGCATCGCGTCGGCATCGGGTGGAACGGGCATCAGGCCGGCTCTTTCTGGGGGTTCAGCGGCGGCAGCCTGCGCCGGTTCGATGTTCCGGAGATCAAGGGCCACGGACTCAGCGCGCGCGCCGGACATGTGTTTCGCCAGCGGGACGATGGCGATCTGCTGCACCTCGCCGCCTCGGTGATGCGCGAACATCATCATCATCCCGGTGCCGACGGCGCCAGACCCCTGCGGGTGCCGCTGCGCACCGCGGGCCATTTCTCCCGCCGGCCGGCGCTGCTCCTGGCCGATTACCGCGACGGCCGGGACGTGCGGGTCGACAAGCGCGGGCTGGAAGCGGCGGGCGTGCGCGGCGCCTGGTCGTGGCAGGGCGAGTATGCGCAGGGCCGCTATCGCGACGGCGCGCGGCGCGACCGCATCGCCGCGCACTACGTGATGGCCGCCTGGCTGCTGACCGGCGAAACCCGGCCCTACGACGATGCCGGCGGTCATTTCAGCCAGTTGCAGCCACAGGGCGCGCGCGGCGCGTGGGAACTGATGGCGCGCTACGACCGCATCAGCGCCGACGGCACCGGCGAGGACCGGCGGCAGAGACTGGCGGCCGACGCCTGGACGGTCGGCGTCAACTGGTATCCGCGGCGCAACGTGCGGGTGATGCTGGACTGGATCGACAGCCGCCGCCACGATCGCACCCGCGATCTGCTGCTGGACCATACCGGCACCCTGGCCGGCCGCGTGCAGTGGGATTTCTGATTCCGCCGGCCGGCGTCAGGGCGCTTCGGCGTCCGGCGCCGGATCCGGATCCGGATCGCCTTCCGGCTCCAGTGCCTTCACCAGCAACGCCGCCTGGGTGCGGCTGTTGCATTCGAGCTTTTTCAGGATGGCGGTGACGTGCACCTTCACGGTGTTTTCGGCCAATCCCAGTTCGTAGGCGATCTGCTTGTTGAGCAGGCCATCGGCCACGCACAGCAGGACCCGGAATTGCTGGGGGGTCAGCCGCGCCAGGCGCGCGGCCAGTTGCGCATCGCGTTCGGAACGTTCGGCGGCCAGCGGCGGGAAACAGGTGTCGCCCCCCATCACCGCGGTGACGGCGGCGCGGATCGCCTCGGCCGGCGCGGATTTGGGAATGAAGCCGGCGGCGCCGAACTGCTGCGCGCGCCGGATCACGCGCGGGTGATCGTTGGAGGAAATCACGATGACCGGAATATCCGGACGCTCGCCGCGCAGCCAGACCAGCGACGAGAATCCGCGCGCGCCCGGCATGGTCAGATCCAGCAGCACCAGATCCACGTCCGGATGCCCGGCCAGCGCCTCGGTCAGCGCCGAGACACTCGCCACTTCCAGGGTTTCGCCGACCTCGATCTCCTCGCGCAGCGCGTGCAGCACCGCCGCGCGGAACAGCGGATGATCATCGGCGACAAGGATCCGGGCCAGGCTCATGGCCGCCAGTGTGGCACGCGCCGCGCACCGATGCCCTAGTACCAATGCGTTATTGGAGCCGGCGGGCGGGCTGTTATCTTCGCCCCCTTCCAAACCGGTTCCGAGGGAGAGCGGATGCCATTTTCCAATCGACGCGTGCCGCTGGCGGCCCTGCCCTTGCTGGCCCCGCTCATGCTGGCGACCGTGCCCGCCGCCCATGCCGAGGACGCACTGACCCTCAAGCCGACCGGCCGGTTGCATTACGACTTCGCGCGCTTCGACAACGACGCACGCGGCACCGACGAGCGCGATGGCGACGATCTGCGTGCGGCGTGGCTGGCGATTTCCGGCCGGTTCTACGTGGTCGACTACAAGCTGGAGGCGGATTTCGCCGGTCACCGGCCGGTCGCGCGCGACGCCTATCTGGCCCGCAGCTTCGGCAACACCACCGTGACCCTCGGCCAGTTCAAGCAGTTCTACACGCTGGACGACCGCGGCAGCTCCAATCACATCCTGGCGGTCGAACGCAGCTGGCTGGCGCAGACCCTGGCGCCGTCCTACCGGTTGGGCCTCGGCGTCAACGGCCATCGCGACGGCGTGTTCTGGAGCGGCAGCATCTACAGCCTGGAAAGCATCGACGTCTGGCAGGCCAAGGGCCGAGCCGCCGGCGCGCGCGCCGGCTACGCGCCCTGGCGCGAGGCCGGGCGGGTGCTGCATTTCGGCGCCGCGCTGGCAAACGAGCGCTACGATCATCCCGGCGCGGACGGTGCGCCCGCGCTGCGCGTGCAGCCGCGCGTGGCCGGCTACTTCGGCGACAACAGCCGGTTGTCGCTGGTCGATTTCCGCAATGGCCGCGACGTGTCGGTGGACAAGTACGGACTGGAGGCGGCCGGCGTGCATGGCGCCTGGTCCTGGCAGGCCGAATACGGCGGCGCCCGCTACGACGACGGCCAGCAGCGCGCGCGGGTCGAGGCCGGCTACCTGCAGGGCAGCTGGCTGCTCACCGGCGAATCACGCCCCTACGACGCCAAGGCCGGCCGGTTCGTCCAGCTCAAGCCCCAGCGCCGCGGCGGCGCGTGGGAACTGGTGGCGCGCTACGACCACATCGAGGGCAGGCAGTGGCCTCTCACGCGCCGCGACCTGTCGGCCGATGCGTGGACGGTGGGCGTGAACTGGTACGCGCCGAAACACTTCCGGGTGATGCTGGACTGGACCGACAGCCGGCGCCGTGATGAAGTGAGCGGGAGAACATTGGATCGCACCGGCGTGCTGGCCGGACGCGTCCAGTTCGACTTCTGACGCATCCCGCTTCGCCCGCCCGCCGGTTTCGGGTCACGGAACCGCGAGAAAATAATTTTCATCACCCCTGTCCTGTGCTACACAATAGCTGGTCGCGATTTCACGCGACCATCTGCAGGGGAGGCGGTTCGTGCGAGAAAATTACTTTCATTCCAATGCTCCGCTCGCCGGCAAGGGCTTGCCCACCGGCGGTCCATGGACGCCGTCCGGCCTCGCCGCGCAGGGAAGTTCGATTCTCGAGGAAGAGGTCAGCCTGCCGGCGGCGGTGCTGAGCGAATCGGCGCTGCGCCACAACCTGGCCTGGATGCGCGAATTCACCGAAGCCTACGGCTGCCAGCTGGCGCCGCACGGCAAGACCACGATGAGTCCGGCACTGTTCCGGATGCAGCTGGATGCCGGTGCATGGGGGATCACCCTGGCGACCGCGCCGCAGACGGCGGCGGCGTACGCCCACGGCGTGCGGCGGGTGCTGCTGGCCAACCAGCTCGTCGGCAAGGGCAACTTCGATCTGATTGCCGATCTGCAGGCGCGGGATGCGGACTTCTGGTTCGCCTGCGTGGTGGATTCGGCCGACAACGTCGCCGCGCTGGGCCGCCATTTCGGCGCGCGTGGCCAGCGCATCCGGGTGTTGCTGGAAATCGGCGCGCCGGGAGGACGCACCGGCGTGCGCGACGAGTCGCAGGCGCGCGCGGTGCTGAAGGAAATCGCGCGCTGGCCGGAGGCGGTCGCGCTGGTCGGCGTGGAAGTCTATGAAGGCGTGGTCAAGGACGAAGCCGGCGTACGCACCCTGCTGCGGCGCACGCTGTCGCAGTGGCAGGCGATCCGCGCCGCTGGCGGATTCGCCGAAACGCCGGCACTGCTGTCCGGCGCCGGTTCGGCCTGGTTCGACGTGGCCGCGGAGGAATTCGCCGCGCTGGCGGCGGACCCGCAGGCGCAAGTGGTGCTTCGTCCGGGCTGTTACCTGACCCACGACGTGGGCATCTACCGCGACGCCGCCAGCCGCATCCATGCCTCCAACCCGGTCGCGCAGCGCATGGGACGCGGCCTGCTGCCCGCGCTGAGGCTGTGGGCCTACGTGCAATCGCGTCCGGAACCGGATCGCGCGATCATCGGCCTGGGCAAGCGCGACGCCGCGTTCGATGCGGGTTTTCCGCTGCCGGTGCTGCATCATCGCCCCGGCGACGCCGTCCCCGCCGACGCGCCCGCGCACTGGCGCATCGGCGCGATGATGGATCAGCACGCGTTCCTCCAGATCGAAGGCACCGACGACCTCAAGGTCGGCGATCTGCTGTGCTTCGACATTTCCCATCCCTGCCTGACCTTCGACAAGTGGCGCCACCTGCTGGTGGTCGATGACGCGCACCGCGTCGTCGGCGCCGTCGATACCCACTTCTGACCGGCCAGGTAGCGAACGCATGACTCCGGGAAACCTGTTGTTGCTCTATGCCACGCTGTCGATCGTCGCGCTGGTGGTGCTGATCGCGCGTTATCGCCTCAATCCCTTCATCTCGATTACCGTGGTTTCGCTCGGACTGGCGCTGATGGCCGGCATGCCGGCGCCGGAGATCGTGCCCGCCTACGAGCAGGGCGTGGGCAAGACCCTCGGCCACATCGCGCTGATCGTCGCGCTGGGCACGATGCTGGGCAAGCTGATGGCCGAATCCGGCGGCGCCGAACGCATCGCGCGCACGCTGATCCGGCGTTTCGGCACCCGCCACGTGCACTGGGCGATGATGCTGATCGCGTTCTGCATCGGCCTGCCGATCTTCTTCGAGGTCGGCTTCGTGCTGCTGATCCCGATCGTGCTCAACGTCGCCCGTCGCACCGGCGTGCCGCTGCTGCTGGTCGGCCTGCCGATGGTCGCTGGCCTGTCGGTGGTGCATGGCCTGGTGCCGCCGCACCCGGCCGCGATGCTGGCGGTGCACGAGTACCAGGCCGACGTCGGGCGCACGCTGTTCTACGCGCTGCTGGTCGGCCTGCCGACCGCGGCGCTGGCGGGACCGATCTTCGCCCGGCTGGTGTCGCGCCATGTCTCCCTGCCGACGCACAACCCGATGGAAGCCGCGCTGCTCAACCAGGGCCAGCGGGAAATCCCCGACGCCGAACTGCCCGGTTTCGGCATCACCCTGGCAACCCTGCTGCTGCCGGTCGGCCTGATGCTGCTGGGCGGCTGGGCCGATACGCTGGCCGCGCCCGGAACCGCCGCCAACGACGTGCTGCGCTTCATCGGCCACTCGGTGGTGGCGCTGCTGCTGGCCACCCTGCTGAGCTTCGTTACCCTGGGCCTGATGCGTGGCTTCAACCGCGAACAGATCCTGAGGTTCTCGCAGGAATGCCTCGCCCCGACCGCCGCCATCACCCTGCTGGTCGGTGCCGGCGGCGGTCTCAACGGCATCCTGGTCAAAACCGGGGTGGCCCAGGAAATCACCCGCCTGTCGCACGAATTCCAGCTGTCGCCACTGCTGATGGGCTGGACCGTGGCCGCGCTGATGCGGGTGGCGACCGGTTCGGCCACGGTGGCGATGAGCACCGCGGCCGGCATCGTCGCTCCGGTCGCCGCGGCTTCCGGCTATCCGCATCCGGAACTGTTGGTGCTGGCCACCGGCGCCGGCTCGCTGGTGCTGTCACACGTCAACGACGGCGGCTTCTGGCTGGTCAAGGAATACTTCAACATGAGCGTGGCCCAGACCTTCAAGACCTGGACCGTGCTGGAAACCCTCATCTCGGTGACCGCGCTGCTGCTGGTGCTGGGCATCGCCGCACTGCACTGACCGGCCGGAGGCCGCCATGTACGACATCGTCTATCACCTCAAGCAGCGCCTGCACGAGCTGAGTCCGGTCGAACGCCGGATCGCCGACACCATCCTGGCCGACATCGACGGCGCCGCGCAGTCGGGCATCGCCGAACTCGCCGAACAGGCGGGCGTCAGCGTGGCGGCGATTTCGCGCTTCGCCAAGGCGCTGGACTGCGACAACGTGCGCGAACTGCGCGCGCGCCTGGCCGAGGCCAGCGCGGTCGGCAAGCGTTTCCTCGACGATCATGACGCCCCGCCCAGCTCGGCGCTGTACGCGCAGATCTGCGCCGACATCGAAAGCTGCCTGCGCCGCAACGTCGGCGGCTTGCAGGAGCAGGTGGTGCAGTCGCTGGCCGAAGCGCTGGCCTCGGCGCGGATGATCTACGTGTTCGGCATGGGCGGCTGCTCGACCGTGTTCGGACTGGAATTGCAGAACCGGCTGGTCCGCTTCGGCCGTCCCATCGCCGCCTACAGCGACGCGATCTCGCTGAAGGTGGTCGCCGCGACGCTGACCCCGGAAGACGTCGTGGTCGCGCTGTCGGTCAGCGGCATCACCCCGGAAATCCTGTCGGCGGTGGACATCGCCCGCGGCTACGGCGCCAAGGTGGGCGCCATCACTCGCGCCGACACCGCGCTGGCCGAGCGCGCCGACTGGCTGCTGCCGATCGTCATCGACGAAACCGACTTCGTGTTCAAGCCGTCCGCCTCGCGCTACGCGATGATGCTGGCGGTGGACGTCCTGGCCACTACCCTGGCGCTGCACATCGCCGACGACAGCCGCGAGCGGCTGCGCCGGATCAAGTTCGCGCTGGACAACTACCGCGGCGGCGAGAATCGCCTGCCGTTGGGGGATTGATGCGTTACGACCTGTTGATCCGCGACGCCCTGCTGCTGGACGGCAGCGGCGCCGCCGGCACGCGCGGCGACATCGGCGTCAGCGCCGGCCGCATCACCGCGATGGGGCGCCTGGAGGGCGACGCGGCGAGCGTCGTCGAGGCCGGCGGGCGGGCGGTCAGCCCGGGCTTCATCGACGTGCATACCCACGACGATCTGGAAGTCATCCGCGATCCGGCCATGACCAGCAAGCTGTCGCAGGGCGTCACCACGATCGTGGTCGGCAACTGCGGCATCAGCGCCAGCCCGGTGAACGCCGCCGACGCGGTGCCCGATCCGATGAACCTGCTCGGCGAGCCGGCCGAATTCCGCTACCCGCGCTTCGCCGACTACCGGCGCGCGGTCGAGGACGCACGCCCGGCCTTGAACGTGGCCGCGCTGGTCGGGCACACCGCGCTGCGCCAGAACCACATGGACCGACTGGATCGCGCCGCCAGCGACGAAGAAATCGCGGCGATGCGGCTGCAACTGCGCGCGGCGATCGCCGAGGGCGCGCTCGGCCTGAGCACCGGGCTGGCCTACGCCTCCGCCTTCGCCGCGCCCGCGCGCGAGGTGCTGGAACTGACCCGCGACCTGCCCGCCGATCGCCTGTACGCCACCCATCTGCGCGACGAGTTCGCCGGCATCCTGCCGGCGCTGGACGAAGCGCGGGCGGTCGGACGCCATAGCGGCGCGCCGGTGCGGGTGTCGCATCTCAAATGCGCCGGCATCGACAACTGGGGCCGCAGCCGCGAAGTGCTGGCATGGCTGGACGGCGCCGCCGGCGAACACGACGTGGCCTGCGATTGCTATCCATACGCGGCCAGCGCTTCCACCCTGGATCTGAAACAGGTCACCGACGCCTACGACATCCTGATCACCTGGTCCGGATCGCATCCGGATCAGGGCGGGCGGATGCTGGCGGCGATCGCCGCCGACTGGCAGGTGCCGCTGCACGACGCGGCGCGCCGCCTGCAGCCGGCGGGCGCGGTGTACTTCTGCATGGACGAGGACGACGTGCGCCGGTTCCTGCGCCATCCGTTGACCATGATCGGCTCCGACGGCCTGCCGCGGGATCCGCGTCCGCACCCGCGCCTGTGGGGCACGTTCCCGCGCGTGCTCGGCCACTATGCGCGCGACGAGGGCCTGTTTCCGCTGCACGAAGCGGTGCACAAGATGACCGGCCTGCCCGGCAGCCGCTTCGCCCTGCCCGGACGCGGGCTGCTGCGCGAAGGCTGGCATGCGGATCTGGTGCTGTTCGATCCGGCGCGCGTGCGCGATACGGCCGACTATCACGATCCGGTGCGCGCCGCCGAGGGCATCGACGCGGTGTGGGTGAACGGCGAACTGGCCTACGACGGCAGCGCGGTCACCGCCGCGCGCAGCGGCCGTTTCCTGGCACCCGCCTCCTGACAACATTTCCGAAATCGAAGAGGAATCTGCATGAGCGACATCAAGCGCTATGGCGCCGAAGGCGGCGTCGGCCAGGGCCGGCAGCACATGCCGTTCTCGCGCGCGGTCGAGGCCGACGGCTGGCTGTACGTGTCCGGCCAGGTACCGATGCGCGACGGCGAACTGATCGGCGGCACCGTCACCGAGCAATCGCACGTGGCCATCGGCAACGTGCTGGCCATCCTGGCCGAGGCCGGCTATGGCCCCGAGCACGTGGTCCGCTGCGGCGTCTGGCTGGACGACGCGCGCGACTTCGCCGCCTTCAACCAGGTGTTCCGGCACTACTTCGGCGAGCATCCGCCCGCACGCGCCTGCGTGGAGAACCGGATGGTGGTGGACTGCAAGGTCGAGGTCGACTGCGTGGCCTACAAGCGCCCCACGCGCTGATCGTCACATCGGCACTTCGGTCAACTGATCCATGCGGATGCGGTTGGCGAACAGCGAGAACGCCAGCGTGCCGGCCAGGCCGTTGGCGCGGCTGACCCAGGCCGGCAGCCAGCGCGGCGGCGCCAGCACGCCGCTGTCGAACAGCGGCTCGAACAGGGTCACGTCGCCCAGGGTCATCTTGCCGGCGAACAGGCGCCGGCACAGTTGCAGGCGATCCCGTTGCAGGGCGTGGCGGAAGAAGGTGTGCACGGAAATCAGTCCGCGCAGGTAAACCGTGTCCTTGGTGAAGGCGGCGCCGCCGTGGGTGGGCACGCCACGGAACACCCGCTGCGCGGAGGCGAAGCTTTCGGCCGGATTCTGCCCGGCGTCGCGGAAATAGCGGAACACCTCGATGAAATCCGCTCCCCCCAGCGCCATCGCGATCGCCTCGATGCGCAGGCTGATCCGCTTCATCCGCTCGATGTCGATGCTGCCGGTGATCTGTTCGGCGAACGTGGCCAGCCCTTCCTGGGTCTCGGTGATGCGCGGCGACGACAACGCCAGGCTGGGGAACAGCGGCTGTTCGCGGCCGTTGAGCGCGGTCAGCGAATGCACCAGCGCTTCATGCTGGAGCAGTTGCCGGCGGTCGTAGTCGCTGAAGGCGGCGCCATGGCGCAGGCGGATGCGGGTCGCGCCGGCCGCGGCCTTGGCGATCAGATCCGGATCCAGTTCGACCGAGATCACGCGGCCATCGAAGAAGTCGTCGAGATCGCCTTGCAGTTGCAGTTGCAGCGCGGTGGCCGAGACCGGGATCTGTTCTTCCGGCGACAGCAGTTCGCGATCCAGATCCTGGGCGATGGCGATGAAGTGGCGGGCGGCGTCGCGGGTGGTCGGCCCGTTGCCGGGCAGCGGCGCCTCGGGCGTGCCGAACAGGGTGATCGAATGGGTGGTTACCGAAGGCGAACCCAGGCACTCCAGCAACTGCGCGGCCAGCGACCAGCTGTCCACCGATTCGCGCAGATAGCGCCCCAGCGGATGCGCCGGATCGGCCGCGTGCGCGATCGCTTCCAGCTCGCGGCGGGCTTCGCTGAAATCCAGCTTGGGGTATTCGACTTTCGGCAGGCGCGGATTGCCGCGCTCCATTCCTTCCAGGAACGGCGCCTGCAACGCGGCCGGCCAGCTCGCCAGGCTGAGCAGCTTGATCCCCCGCACCGCCTTGACCAGGCGCGCGTCCAGCGCCGCGTGGTGGGCGATCTCGGGAGATAGGCTCATCGCATCCATGCCGATGCTCCGCGCATGCCCCACCCCGTGGGAGCGACGTCAGTCGCGAACTCCTGGCGGAAACTTCGAACGTGCCCAGCCTGGTCGCCTTCGCGACTCACGTCGCTCCCACAAGGGAGGGAGCTGCGCATCTGCAACATCCTGGCTTCCTGCCTGGCAAGCTGCCTCGCATGCCGGCTGCAATCTGTGGGAGCGACGTCAGTCGCGAGCTCTTGGCGGGAATTTCGAAGGCTTCCAACTGCGTCGCCTGCGCGACTGACATCGCTCCCACAAGGGAGGGAGCTGCGCATCTGCAACATCCTGGCTTCCTGGCTGGCAAGCAGCCTCGCATGCCGGCTGCAATCTGTGGGAGCGACGTCAGTCGCGAGCTCCTGGCGGGAATTTCGAAGGCTTCCAACTGGGTCGCCTTCGCGACTGACGTCGTTCCCACAAGGTGGGTGGCGCAGGTGACAGCGCATCAGTGGCGTCCGTATTTGTCGTCCAGGCGCTTGTTGAGCGCCTTGACCTGCACGCGGGCTTCGGCCTTCTGCGCCAGCCGGGTGGCCAGCTTGCCGGCCGCGCTGGCGACTTCGTCGCGCAGCTTGAGGTAGTTGAGGAAACGTTCCTCGTCCAGTTCACCGCGCTCGATCGCCGCGCGAACCGCGCAGCCGGGTTCGCGCTGGTGCGAACAGTCGCGGAAGCGGCATTGTTCGGCCAATGCCTCGATGTCGGCGAAGCCGCCTTCGACCAGATCCTCCTCGCCGGTCGGCTTGAGCTCGCGCATGCCGGGCGTGTCGATCAGGCAGGCGCCGGACGGCAGCGGCATCAGCGCGCGATGGGTGGTGGTGTGACGGCCGCGCGAATCGCTCTCGCGGACTTCGCCGGTCTTCATCCGGTCGTCGCCCAGCAGGGTGTTGGTGAGGGTGGATTTGCCGGCGCCGGAAGAACCGACCAGTACCACCGTATGACCCGGCCGCAGCCAGGGCGCCAGCACCGCCACATCGTCGGGATCCTTGGCGTTGAGCGCGAATACCGGCACGTCCTGCGCGGTTACGTCGGCCAGCGCCTCGATGGCATCGCTCGCATGTTCGTGGCGATCGGCCTTGGTCAGCACCACCACCGGCTGCGCTCCGCCGCTGCCGACCAGCAGCAGGTAGCGCTCGATCCGGCGCGGATTGAAGTCCGCGTCCAGGCCCGAGACGATGAACACCGCATCCACGTTGGCGGCGATGACCTGCTGCTGGTAGTGCTCGCCAGCCGCGCCACGCTTGATGCCGGTATGGCGCGGCAGCAGGGCGACGATGCGTTTGCCCTCCAGCAAGACCCAGTCGCCGACCGCCGGCCGCTCGTGGGCGGGGGAACCCGCCTTGCGGAACCCCGGACGGCGCTGCCATTCGGGCAGCGATTCGGCCTTGATGGCGGTGTCCGGACCATCGGCGACCACGTAACCGGATCGGTGCTGCTCGGTCACCCGGGCCGGCCGCGCCGCCGGGTGGGCCGCCAGCAGGGCCGCCCAGGCCGGATCTTCCGGCGCGCCCAGCCAGGGCCAGCCGATGGCGCGCTGGGGGGCGAAGTCGAGCGGGGCGGGGGTGGGGTTTGCGGGCATGCGGGGATTCTAGACGCCTGTTAAACCGGGCGGCGCGCGGCCGCATAAATTTCCGTTAAGCTGGCTGTCCGACTCCCCAAAACCATTGCCATGCCTGCCCCGTCTTCCTTCCAGCTGCCCGTGCGCGAGCGCCTCTCCGAAGTCCGTTACGAAATCCGTGGCGAGCTGGCTCGGCGAGCTCGTGAGCTGGAGGCCCAGGGACGCAAGCTGATCAAGCTGAACATCGGCAACCCGGGCGCCTTCGGTTTCCGCGCTCCGGCGCACCTGCAGAAGTCGATCGTGGGCGACATCGACCACACCGATCCGTATACCCACCAGCAGGGCCTGCCAGCCGCGCGCGAAGCCGTCGCCGCCGCCTACGCCCGGCGCGGCACCCCGCATGCCAGCGCGGACCGCGTGTTCATGGGCAATGGCGTCAGCGAGCTGATCGACGTGTCGCTGCGCGCGCTGCTCAATCCCGGCGACGAAGTGCTGGTGCCCTCGCCCGACTACCCGCTGTGGTCGGCGTCCACCATCCTCAACGACGGCCGCCCGGTCTATTACCGCTGCACCCCGGAGAACGATTTCCTGCCGGATCCGGCGGAGATCGAGCAACTGGTGTCCTCGCGCACCCGCGCCATCGTGCTGATCAACCCGAACAACCCGACCGGTGCGATCTATCCGCGCGAGCTGGTCGAGCGGATCGTCGCCATCGCCATCAAGCACAAGCTGCTGCTGATGGTCGACGAAATCTACGACCAGGTGCTGTACGACGGTGCCCGCTTCGAACCGGTCGCGCCGCTGGCCGGCGATCATCCCTGCATCACCTTCAGCGGCCTGAGCAAGGTGCATCGCGCCTGCGGCTGGCGGGTGGGCTGGGCGGTGGTGTCCGGCAGCATCGAGCGGGTGCGCGAGTACCTGCAGGCGATGGACCTGCTGAGCGCGCTGCGCCTGTGCGCCAACGTGCCCGGCCAGTACGCGGTGGAAGCCGCGGTCAACGGCCCGGACACCATCACCGAACTCTGTTCGCCCGGTGGACGCCTGTACGAGACCCGCCGCGCGATCATCGAGGCCTGCGAGGCCAGCGAGCACCTGGAGCTGGTGCGTCCGGACGCGGCGCTGTACGCGTTCCCGGCCGTGGTCGGCGACGCCGCCAAGGGCTTCGACGATCACGCCTTCGCCCTGGATCTGCTGGAAACCGAAGGCGTGCTGGTGGTGCCGGGCTCCAGCTTCAACGTGCCCTACCGCAACCATTTCCGGGTGACCTTCCTGCCCGAAGCGACGGTGATGCGCGAAGTGTTCACCCGCATCGGCCGCGCGCTGGACCGGCGCGCCGAGGCCGCCACCAAGGTGGTGCCGATCAAGGGACGCCGCCCCGCCGCGGCCTGAACCGGATGCCCCTGGTCTCACCGCCTTCTCATGGCGGTGAGGCCGGAAATCCCTTCCCCCTGTTGTGGAAGCGACGTCAGTCGCGAGCTTTTCATGGAAATCCCCAAAGGCGTCCTGCGTGGGTCGCCTTCGCGACTCACGTCCGCCTCCCACGAAGGGGAGGGAGTGGGCGACAAGTCGGTGGCATCCCGGCTTCCTGCGCGGGCAATTCACGCGCCGGCTGCAACCTGTGGGAGCGACGTCAGTCGCGAGCTTTTCATGGAAATCCCCAAAGGCGTCCTGCCGGGTCGCCTTCGCGACTGACGTCGCTCCCACAAGGGAGGGATGGCGCAATCGGTGGCATCCTGGCTTTCTGCGCGGGCACTTCACGCGCCGGCTGCAACCTGTGGGAGCGACGTCAGTCGCGACGCCTGCGCCATCGGCTCGCCCACCCGGTCTTTGAACCGGCGGCCATCCGGCGCAGAATGCGCGCATGACCACCGCCGCCGCTCCGCACACCACCGCCCTGCTGCCCGAGTTGAGCTACCTGGCGCTCGGCGACTCCTACACCATCGGCGAGTCGGTGCCCGAACACGGGCGCTGGCCGGTGCAGCTCGCGCAGGCGCTGCGCAACGAAGGCATTCCGCTGGCGGACCCGCGCATCATCGCCACCACCGGCTGGAGCACCGACGAGCTGGACGCGGCGATCACCGCGCAGGAACCGCTTGGCACGCATGATTTCGTGAGCCTGCTGATCGGCGTCAACAACCAGTACCGCGGTCGTGACGTCGAGGAGTACCGGGTGCAGTTCGCGGCGCTGCTGTGGCGCGCGATCGGTTTTGCCGGCAATCGGCCGGAACGGGTGCTGGTGCTGTCGATTCCCGATTGGGGGGTGACCCCGTTCGCGGTGAAGGAAGGCCGCGACACCGCCCGCATCGCGCGTGAACTGGATGCCTACAACGAGGCCGCCCACCAGGCCTGCGTGCAGCGCGGCGTCGCCTTCGTCGACATCACCGCGGTCAGCCGTGCGCGCGGCGCCGAAGCCACGATGCTGGCCGACGATGGCCTGCATCCCTCCGCGGCGATGTATGCGGAATGGACCCGGCTGGCCCTGCCGGTGGCGCACCGCCTGCTCGCCCACGCCTGATCCTTATCCTGTAGAGCCGAGCTTGCTCGGCTGCGCCCGGGACGCTCGGCCTTCGGGGATTCAGCCGAGCAAGCTCGGCTCTACGCGGGAGGGTGTTCAGGCGGCACCACGGTGGCGTAGCCTTCCCGCGCCAGCCATTCCAGCAGGCGCGCGAGGATCTCGACGTTGTGTCCATGCGCGGCGCCTTCATGCAGCAACACGATCGCGCCGGGCGCGATGTCGCGCGTCAATCGCGCCAGCACCTGATCCGGCTCGCAATCCACGCCGTCGAACCCGCGCGCGCTCCAGGCGACACGTGCCAATCGATGGCGCTTGAGCGACAGGCCGACGAAGGGATTGGTCATCCCCACCACCGAACGGAACCAGCGCGGGGTCTGCCCGGACACCACCGTCAGCAGCGACTGGTTGCGACCGATCTCCGCTTCCATCGCGGCCGGACCGAGCCGCCAGAAACGGGTGTCCGGATGGCTGGCGCTGTGATTGCCGATGCCATGCCCGCGACGGAGGATGTCCTGCACCTGTTCCGGCTGCGCCACGGCGCGTTCGCCGACCAGGAAGAACGTGGCGCGGGCACCGTGGCGTTCCAGCAGGTCCAGCATCGGGCCGGTGTCGGCGGAAGGTCCGTCATCGATGGTCAGCCAGACCTCGCGCCGCTTCGTGGGCAGCCGCGACAGTGCCGGGCACAGCAGGGTCGCACGCGGGTACAGGGTCGCCCAGACCACGGTCAGGTGGGTCAGCAACATCGCAGGCAGGCCGATCCGCCAGCCCCAGCGCCACCACAAGGCCACGACCACCACTTGCGACAAGGCCAACAGGCCCAATATCAAGCCGGGCCGGCGCGGGACGCGATGCAGTGTTCTTGCGCAGGTCATGCCCCATGATGCCACGGGGCGTAGAATTCCCTTTCCGTCTTCCGGTATCCGTCCATGTCCCTCGACCCCGCCCTGCGCGCCCGTATCGAATCCCTCCTGCAGTCCAACCGCGTGGTGCTGTTCATGAAGGGCCAACCCAACATGCCGCAGTGCGGTTTCTCCGCCAAGGCGGTCGGCGCGCTGGGCGCGCTGGGAGTGGACTACGCGCACGTCAACGTGCTGGCCGATCAGGAAATCCGCGAAGGCATCAAGGCCTACGGCGACTGGCCGACCATCCCGCAGTTGTACGTCGACGGTGAACTGGTCGGCGGCAGCGACATCATCGAGCAGATGACCAATTCCGGCGAGCTGGCCAGCCTGCTGGGCCTGGACGCGCCGGACCGCACGCCGCCGGCGATCACCATCACCCCGGCCGCGGCCGAGATGCTGAAGAACGCGGTGGCCGACGCCGGTCCGGGCGCCGCCCTGGCGCTGTCGATCAACGCCCAGTTCCAGCCCAATTTCCAGCTGGCGCAGTTCGACGCCAACGCCATCGCCGCCGAATCCAGCGGCGTGCGCGTGCAGTTCGATCTGGGCAGCGCGCGCCGCGCCGACGGCATCACCATCGACTGGGTGGACGACATCCGCGGCAAGGGCCTGGCAATCGACAATCCGAACGCGCCCAAGCCGGTGCAGGCGCTGTCGCCGATGGACGCCGATGCCAAGGTCCGCGCCGGCGAAGTGCTGCTGGTGGACGTGCGTCCGGCCGACGAGCGCGCCATGGCCGCGGTCGCGGTGCCGTTCAAGACCTTCGACGGCAACGGCCGCGCGGATCTGGAAAACCTGCCGAAAGATACCGCGCTGGCCTTCCTGTGCCGCAGCGGCGGCCGCAGCCAGCAGGCCGCGGAGGAGTTCCGCGCCCGCGGCTTCACCCGCGTCTACAACGTCACCGGCGGCATCAACGCCTGGGCCGACGAAGTCGACGGCACGATCAGCAAATACTGATCGACCCGCCATCGAAAAAAAGCGAAACGGCGCCGCGGGGCGCCGTTTCTTTTTGGCCGTACGTGCGCCGGCTTCCTGCGGGGGAAAGTGCCTGGAAGGCGAGGGGGCAAGGCCCTAGCCGCTGAAGCCACCTTCCGCCAGATAGGCCAGTTCCGCTTCGGTGGAGTCGCGTCCCAGCGCGGGATTGCGGTGCGGGAAGCGGCCGAAGCGGGCGATGAGGTCGTAGTGCAGCTGCGCGTAGCGGATGTAGTTGGCGTCGCCGGTGGCGTTGAACAGATCCAGCGAGCGCTGCTGATCGGCCAGCGCCTCGGAATGCTCGAACGGCATGTAGAAGAAGATCCGCAGCGCCGGCTCCACGATTCCATCGAAACCGGCATCGACCGCGCGCGCCGCGTAGTGCCGCGCCAGGCCGTCGGTCGCATAGGAGTGCGCGCTGCCGCGAAAGCAGTTGCGCGGAAACTGATCCAGCAGCAGGATCAGCGCCAGCGCGCCTTCGGCCTCGTCCATCCAGCCTTCCTGCTCGCGGCGCGCGGCACGGAAGTGCAGTTCGCGGAATTCGTCGTGGAAGCGATCGTCGAAGGCTGCATCGCGGGCGAACCATTTCTCGTAACCGGCATCGCGCCAGAATTCGATCACGCGGCGGGCGTCGCTCATGTCGGAATCTCCATTCGTGTCCGCCGGCAAGGCTAACCGCTGCGGCGGCGCGATGGCGCCTCGAACGCCGCACGCAGCGTTCCGCGGACGTGCCGCGGGATTCAGCCCGGCAGGGCGAGCGCCAGCAACTGGTCGTCGTATTCGCGTCCGCCGACCTGGAACCGGCGCTCGCCGACCGGCACATAGCCAGCCTTGCGGTAGAACGCGATAGCCGCATGGTTGTGCGCGTACACGCCCAGCAACAGGCGCGGCGCGCCCAGGGCGGTCGCCTCGTCGATGGCCGCACGCATCAGCGCCGCGCCGATGCTGCGGCCCTGGAAGCGGTGCAGCAAATAGATGCGCTTGACCTCGCGATCACCGGGCTGCGGGTCCGCCACCGGCAGGCTCGCCGGGGACAGCACCAGGTAGCCTACCGGCGCGGCGCCGGGCTCGACTTCGGCCAGCCAGATCCGGAGCTCCGGATCCGCCAGCCAGCGCGCATACAACGTCGCCGCATGCTGGTCCTGGCAATGGCGCAGGATGTCCGCGCCCTCCAGCACCCCGGCAAAGGTTTCCAGGAAGCTGGCCGCACCCACGGCGGCCAGCGCCTGTTCGTCGCCCGCGCCGGCGCGGCGGACGCGGATCACCGGTTGTTCCGCCGCCGGGCTCATTCGTCGAATCGCAGGTGCCGGACCGACTTGCCGTTGCGGCGGATCAGCTTGAGCGCCTCGATGCCGACGTTGATGTGGTTCTGCACGAACTCGGAGCTGACCTTGGCGTCGGAGGCTTCGGTCTTGACTCCTTCCGGAATCATCGGCTGGTCCGAGACCAGCAGCAGCGCGCCGCACGGAATGCGGTTGGCGAAGCCGGCGGCGAACACCGTCGCGGTCTCCATGTCGATGGCCATGCAACGCATCACCCGCAGGCGTTCCTTGAATGCGTCGTCGTGTTCCCACACGCGGCGGTTGGTGGTGTAGACGGTGCCGGTCCAGTAGTCGTGGCCCAGATCACGGATCATCGTCGAGACCGCGCGTTGCAGGGCGAACGCCGGCAGCGCCGGCACTTCCGGCGGCAGGTAGTCGTTGCTGGTGCCCTCGCCGCGGATGGCCGCGATCGGCAGCACCAGATCGCCCAGCTGGTTCTTCTTCTTCAGGCCGCCGCACTTGCCCAGGAACAGCACCGCCTTGGGCATGATGGCGGAGAGCAGATCCATCATCGTCGCCGCGTTCGGGCTGCCCATGCCGAAGTTGATCATGGTGATGCCGTCGACGGTGGCGCTGGCCATCGGCCGGTCCAGGCCGACGATGGGCGCACCGGTCAGCTGCGAAAAGGTGTTGAGGTAGCCGCCGAAGTTGGTCAGCAGGATGTGTTCGCCGAACTGGTCCAGCGGCACCCCGGTATAGCGCGGCAACCAGTTGTCGACGATTTCGTTCTTGTCTTTCATGGGCATCCCCGTTTCTCGTTGTTATCGGGGCATTCTCGCACGCACGACCTCCCGCACTTGGCAAGCCGGCGCGGGCCGGGTTAGGGTCCAGCCACCTTCCGGGGAATACACCATGCGACTGACCTTGATGGCCGGGTTCGGCCTGGCTTTGCTCTGCACCACGGCCCAGGCGGCGACGCCGGCCTCGCGCTTCATCCAGGATCCCTACCCCAGCACCTATCGTCCGCTCGGTTCGGCACCGGTGCTGATCGAACACGCCACCGTGCTGACCGGCACCGGCGAACGCCTGGATGATGCCGACGTGCTGGTCCAGGACGGCCGCATCGCGGCGGTCGGGCGCGGCCTGCAGGCGCCGGAAGGCGCCACCCGCGTGGACGCGCGCGGCAAGTGGGTCACCCCCGGCATCATCGACGTGCATTCGCACCTGGGCGTCTACCCGAGCCCCGGCGCGCGCGCGCACCAGGACGGCAACGAGATGACCGGTTCGGTCACCGCCAACGTCTGGGCCGAGCACTCGGTGTGGCCGCAGGATCCCGCTTTCCACACCGCGCTGGCCGGCGGCGTCACCACCCTGCAGGTGCTGCCCGGTTCGGCCAACCTGGTCGGCGGTCGCGGCGTGACCCTGAAGAACGTCTCCGCCACCACCTACCAGGGCATGAAGTTCCCCGGCGCGCCGTGGGGACTGAAGATGGCCTGCGGCGAGAATCCCAAGCGCGTGTACGGCGGCGGCAAGGGCGTGCCGCCGATGACCCGGATGGGCAACGTGGCCGGCTATCGCGCCGCCTTCATCGACGCGGCCGAATACCTGAAGAAGAACGCACCCAAGGATTCGGAACCGAAGAAGAAGCGCTGGTGGCAGCGCGGCTCCGGCGAGGGCCAGGACAGCAGCGGCGACAGCGGCGGCAAGCGCGATCTGAAGCTCGACACCCTGGCCGGCGCCATCCACGGCGACATCCTGGTGCACATCCACTGCTACCGCGCCGACGAAATGGCCACCATGCTCGATCTGGCCAAGGAATTCGGCTTCAAGATCGCCGCGTTCCATCACGGCGTGGAGGCCTACAAGCTGGCCGACCGGCTCGCCGCCGAAGGTGTCTGCGGCGCGCTGTGGGCCGACTGGTGGGGCTTCAAGATGGAAGCCTTCGACGGCATCCAGGAGAACATCGCGCTGGTGGATCGTCCCGCCAACAGCTGCGCGATCGTGCATTCGGACTCCGACGAGGGCATCCAGCGCCTCAACCAGGAGGCGGCGAAGGTGATCGCCAGCGCGCGCCGCGCCGGCATGGGCGACATCACGCCCGAACACGCGATCCGCTGGCTCACCGCCAATCCGGCCAAGGCGCTGGGCGTGGCCGCGCAGACCGGCACCCTGGAGGCAGGCAAGATGGGCGACGTGGTGATCTGGAACCAGAATCCCTTCAGCGTGTACGCGCAGGCCGAACAGGTCTACATCGATGGCGCGCGCGTGTACGACCGCCACGACCGGAGCCGCCAGCCCGTCTCGGACTTCCTGCTCGGCCAGGAGGTGTCGCGATGAGCCGCCGTCTGCTGGGTCGCCTGTGCCTGCTGGCCGCGGCCATCGCCGCCACGCCGGCGATGGCGCAGGACGTATTGATTCGCAACGCCACCGTGCACACCGCCGCCGCGCAGGGCACGCTGAAGAACGCCGACGTGCTGATCCGCAACGGCGTGATCCAGGCGGTGGGCAGCGGCCTGTCCGCGCCCACCGGCGTGGACGTGGTGGACGCGGCCGGCAAGCCGCTGACGCCGGCATTCTTCGCCGGCATCACCGAGATCGGCGTGGAGGAAGTTTCCGGCGAACAGGCCACCGACGACGGTTCGGTCTCGCTGGGCAACCTGCAGCCGATGCGGCCGGAGTTCGACGTCACCCTCGCCTACAACCCCGCTTCGGTGCTGGTGCCGGTGGCGCGGGTGGAAGGATTTGGCTTCACCCTGCTCGGCGCCGGCACCGGCGCATCGTTCATTGCCGGCCAGGGCGGCGTGATGCGACTGGACGGCAGCGCGGACCCGGTCGGTCCACGCGCGCTGTTCATTCGCCTCGGCGGCGGCGCGTCCGGGCTGAGCGGCAACTCGCGCGCGGCGCAGTGGATGCTGCTCGATCAGTTGGTCGCCGAAGCGCGTGGCCGCATTTCCGCCGATTCGCCGCACGCCCTGCTGACGCCGGCCGGTCGCGCCACCCTGGCGAAGTACCTGGCCGGCAACGGCCGGCTGGTGATCGGCGTCAACCGCGCCGCCGACATCCGCCAGCTGCTGCGCTGGTCAAAGAAAGAGAACATCCGCATCGCCATCAGCGGTGGCGCCGAAGCCTGGAAGCTGGCGCCGGAACTGGCGCAGGCGCGGGTGCCGGTGTTCATCGACGGACTGGCCGCGCTGCCATCGGATTTCGATCAGATCGGCGCGACCCTGGAGAACGCGAAGCGGCTGGATGCGGCCGGCGTCGGCGTCGGCTTCACGCAGTCGGGCGATGCCTCGCACAACGCGCGCAAGATCCGCCAGCACGCCGGCAACGCGGTCGCCAACGGACTGCCGTGGGAACAGGGCCTGGCAGGACTGACCCGGGTGCCCGCGCAGGCATTGGGCGTGGACGATCGGCTGGGCAGCATCGCACCGGGCAAGCTGGCCGATCTGGTGCTGTGGAGCGGCGATCCGCTGGACGTGATCAACACCGCCGAGCAGATCTGGCTGGGCGGCAAGGCCATGCCGATGCGCTCGCGCCAGACCGAACTGCGGGACCGCTATCTGCGCGACAGCGGTGCCCTGCCGCGCGCCTACAGCCGCTGAACAAGACAACCCGGCCGGCGCCCGCCGGCCGGGCCATGTGCGGCGCGGGCATCGTCCAGCCCGGCGCGCCTGTCCGACGCACCTGACGCGATGGAGGCAGCAGGGGCGGTCGCGAAGTCTCGTCGCTCGGTTCGTCATTCCAGCGCAGGCTGGAATCCATGGACGGTCCGGCATGAGGGACGGTGGCCGGAAGTCAAAATGGAGCCCCGCGTTCTCGCCTACACTGGCACGTCATCCGACCTCGGGGAGCGGCGAATGGACCACATCAATTTCCTGGCGGTGCTGGCCGCCGCGGCATCGGCCTTCCTGCTGGGAGGCCTCTGGTACGGACCGCTGTTCAAGCAGGCGTGGTGCCGCGAGGCCGGCGTGGATCCGAACGCCTCCAACGGCCATCCGGCGCGCATTTTCGGTGGCGCCTTCGTGTTGAGCCTGATCGCGGCGGCCGTGTTCGCCTGGTTCCTCGGCCCGCGCCCCGCGCTGGACGTCGCCGTCTGCACCGGCGCGATCACCGGCCTGGGCTGGGTCGCCGCCAGCTTCGGCATCAACTACCTGTTCGCCGGCCGCTCGTTGAAGCTGTGGCTGATCGACGGCGGCTACCACACCCTGCAATTCACCCTGTATGGCTTGATCCTGGGCCTCTGGCACTGAGGTTGAGGAACCGAGGCGCCGGCCCAGCGAGCGCGATCAGCCCTCGTTGTCGGCCGCCCAGCGCGGGGGCGCCGCGACACCGGCGGCGGGGTCATCTCCCGCCACCACCTGGTTGCCGCCGGCGCGCTTGGCGCGATACATCGCTTCGTCGGCGCGCTTGATCAGGCTGGCGACGGTGTCCTCGGCGGTGCATTCGGCCACCCCGACACTGACGGTCAGGCCAACCTCGATTTCGTCCACCACCCGGCAGTGGCGCGCGATCTTCGCGCGCACGCGCTCGGCGAGCGTCGCGGCCGCACGCCCATCCACGCCAGTCAGCACCAGCACGAATTCCTCGCCGCCCAGCCGGCCGAGCTGATCGCCGTACTGGAATTCCTCGCTGATCGCCCGGGTCACCGCGCGCAGGCAGTGATCGCCGAAGGCGTGTCCATGGCGATCGTTGATCTGCTTGAACACATCCAGATCAATGAAAAGCAGCGACAGCGGAATGTGCTCGCGGCGGCGTTCCAGGATGGCCCAGTCCAGCCGGTACTCGATGCCGCCACGGTTGAGCACGCCGGTCAGCGCGTCGCGCTCGGCATGCTCCTTGGCGGTATCGCGCTCCTGGCGGAACGTCAGCATGCGATCGGCCAGGCCCAGCGCCATCACCACCGAGGCGTAGCCGAGGACGAAGGGATAGCCGTAATCCAGCCAGTCCTGCACCGGCATGCCGAGGCTGATCTGCAGCGCCCGCCAGATGCCGAACACCATCAGCGGCACCCACGCGGCCAGGAAGTAGGCCGCATGGCGGCTGCCGTTGCGTCCGGCCAGCGCCAGGCTGAGGATGCTGAGAGCGTGGGTCAGCAGGAACAGGCCGTTGCCGAGATCCGGAAACCAGTCCTTCTGCGCCGGCCAGGGCAGCAGCAGGAACAGCAGCGCCAGCACCGGCAGGCGGATGCCAGTCCAGCGCATCCACGAGGTCAATCGCGGCGTGTGCCGGCGCAGGTCGGCGTATTCGATCATCAGGGCGGTGGTGAGCATCGTCGCCAGGGTGGCGATGTACCAGATGCCCGGCGCGCCGAAACGCCACAGCACCCGCAGGCCCGGCAGCGCATAGGCTTCGCCGTAGGAACACAGGACGTACAGCATCTGCGCGAGCATGGCGCCGGCATACAGCAGGTAGACCCGCTCGCGCAGCACCAGCCAGAACAGCAGCACGGTCAGCGACACGCCCAGCGTCACCCCCATCGCCATCATCAGCATGCGGGTGTGCTGGAGATCGGACGCGGCGTGTTCGGCGCGCGACTCCACCTTGACGTGCAGCGGATAGCGCGCGTTCTCCACCTTCACGTAGATCGGTCCCTCGCCAGCCAGCGGAAACACCAGCGCATGGCGGGAATAGCGCGGATCCAGATCCGGGTCGAACAGGCGATGGCTGATCGGCGTGCCGCCGGGCCGGGTCAGCACCGTGACCCGCGCGCTGTACGGGTGGTACACCACCAGCAGCGGCGATTCGATGCCGCCCGCCGGTTGCAGCCGCCACTCGCCGTTGCCCAGCACGTGCGGGCCGGGCGTGGGTGCCTCGGCATCAACGGCGAGTGCGCGATCGAAATCGCGCTCGGAAAACAGGCCCGCGGTCTGGTCGGTCTGTTGCGCGGCGACGACGGGCAGGATGCGATCAACGCGCGCGATGCCGCCTTCCTGCGCCACCGCCGGCTGCGTCAGCGCCGTCCCCAGCAGAATCCACACCCACCCCAGTTTCATGCCGCTCCCTGTCCTGCGGGCGGAAGTGTGGGCGTGGGTTCCCCGTGCCACAAGGGGAAATACGGTTATTTTGTGATGATAATCACACTAATATTTAGTCATAAGTCGCCAACAAGACCTGTCTGTAATCTCGTTTCTAGTGTGACGATACCCGCTATATCGTGATGGCTCGCACAATCCCGCTTTCGGGACGCGACGTGGCCGACCGCTTGCGCTAGCGTGCGATGGCTGACAAGTGCGACACCTGCCGGGAGGGGCAAAGATGCGCATCGGAATCGTCGTCGACTCCGCTTGTGATTTACCGCAGGATTTCCTGCACGACAACAACATCATCCTGCTGCCGATCACCGTGCGCATCGGTGACGCGGTGCTGACCGATCACCGCGACGAGGAAGCGACACTCAGCTTCCTTCATGCGCACGTGGCCGCGCGCGGGCATGAAGCCGAGACCACGCCGTTCTCCGTCGCCCAGATCCGGGATCTGTTCCTGGGCAAGCTGGTGATGGACTATGACCACGTGTTCTGCCTGACCATCACCCGCACGCGCAGCCCGATCCACGACAACGCGATGCAGGCGAGCTTCGCCATCCTCAACGATTACAAACCGGTGCGACAGGCGGCGGGATTCAATTCGCCGTTCGCGCTGCGGGTGATCGATACCCAGAACCTGTTCGCCGCGCAAGGCGTCACCGCGGTGGAAGCCGTGCGCATGCGCGCGGCCGGCGCCAGCGTGCAGCAGATCCGGGTGCGCCTGGAGGAACTGGCCAACCACACCCACGGCTACATGATTCCCCGCGATCTGTACTACCTGCGTGCGCGGGCGCGGACCAAGGGCGATCGCAGCGTCGGTCTGCTCAGCGCCGCGCTCGGCAGCGCGCTGGACATCAAGCCGGTGCTGCACGGGCATGCCGGCAACACCGAGCCGGTCGCCAAGATCAAGGGCTTCGAAAATGCGGTGGAACAGCTGTTCCGGTTCACCGGCAACCGGGTGATGGCCGGCCTGATGACGCCGACCGTCTGCCTGGGCTACGGCGGCGAGCTGGCGGAGATGCGGGCGCTGCCCGGCTACCAGCGCCTGCGCGACATCTGCGCCAATCACAACGTCGAGGTGTTCGAGAGCGTCATGAGCCTGACCGGCATGGTCAACGTGGGCAAGGGTGCGATGGTGGTGGGGTTCGCCTCCGAGCCGCATGTGTTCAAGCCGGCTTAAGCCTGTGCCGCCGCCATAACGGACAGCTAACGCCCGGGATCGCTAACCTTAGCCACCCAAGGACGAGAGGCTCGTATGGCCGTGCGTTATTACATCAGCCTGCCCGATCCCGACCGCGCCCGCGGCGGCGATCCGGCGCTCAGTTTCACCGCCCATGGCGCCGACGAATTCGCGGCGCAGTTGCAGTCCGCGCTGCAGAGCGACGGCCTGTTCCAGCGCTGGCGGATGAAGCAGGACGATCCCGATGACGTCGATCCCGGACTGGGACTGACCGATCCCGGCGCCCGCGTTTCCGGCCAGCAGGACGATCTGCGGATCGTGCTGGTGGCGACCACTTCCATCCCCGGCCAGGTGCTGAAGCACCGCCTGCGCCTGCTGTCCGGCAGCGCCTGGGAACTGCGCGACGTCTCGGCCGCCTGACGGCGGCCGCCGTTCCGATCGCCCCGGTGGGGCTCAGGCCCGCAATGCCGCCGCGTGATGGGCGATGTGCTCGCCGATGAAGCTGGCGATGAAGTAATAGCTGTGATCGTGGCCCGGCCGCATGCGCAACCGCAGCGGATGCCCGGCCCGATCGCACGCCTCCCGCAACAGCTGCGGCTTCAATTGACTGTCCAGGAACTCGTCCGCCTCGCCCTGATCGATCAGCAGCGGCAGGCGTTCGGCCGCGCCCGCCACCCGCTCGCTCGCATCCCAGTCCTTCCAGGCCTCGCGATCCTCGCCCAGGTAGGCGGTGAACGCCTTCTCGCCCCAGGGCGCGCGCGCCGGCGCGACGATCGGCGAGAACGCCGACACGCTGCGATAGCGGCCCGGATTCTTCAGCGCCACGATCAACGCGCCGTGCCCGCCCATCGAATGCCCGCTGATCGCACGCGCATCGGTCGCCGGGAAGTTCGCCTCGATCAGCGCCGGCAGCTCTTCCACGACGTAGTCGTACATGCGGTAGTGGGATGACCACGGCGACTGCGTGGCATTGACGTAGAAGCCCGCGCCCTTGCCCAGGTCATAGCCCTCCGCGTCGGCGACGTCATCGCCGCGCGGGCTGGTATCCGGCGCCACCAGGATCACGCCGTGCTCGGCGGCGTAGCGTTGCGCGCCAGCCTTGGTGATGAAGTTCTGCTCGGTGCAGGTCAGGCCGGACAGCCAGTACAGCACCGGCAGGCGCTGGGTCTTCGCCTGCGGCGGCAGGTACACCGCGACCCGCATGTCGCAATCCAGCACCGTCGAGCGATGGGCCCAGACTTCCTGCGAGCCGCCAAAGCAGGCGTGTTGTTCGATGCGTTGCATGGTGTTCGCCTTCCCGGAATCAGTAATGGACCACCGAGCGGATCGACTTGCCCTCGTGCATCAGGTCGAACGCTTCGTTGATGGCATCCAGTGCCATGGTGTGGGTGACGAACGGCGCCAGTTCGATGTCGCCCTTCATCGCGTCCTCGACCATGCCCGGCAGCTGGCTGCGTCCCTTCACGCCCCCGAAGGCGGTGCCCATCCACTTGCGGCCGGTGACCAGCTGGAACGGACGGGTGGAGATTTCCTGGCCGGCGCCGGCCACGCCGATGATCACCGACTGGCCCCAACCGCGGTGCGCGCATTCCAGCGCGGCCCGCATCACGTTGACGTTGCCGATGCACTCGAAGCTGTGATCGACGCCCCAACCGGTCATCTCGACGATCACCTGCTGGATCGGCTTGTCGAAGTCCTTCGGGTTGATGCAGTCGGTGGCGCCGAATTCACGCGCCAGCTCGAACTTGGACGGGTTGGTGTCGATCGCGATGATGCGCCCGGCCCTGGCCTGGCGGGCCCCCTGGATCACCGCCAGGCCGATGCCGCCGAGTCCGAACACCGCGACCGAATCGCCGGGCTGCACCTTGGCCGTGTTGTGCACCGCGCCGATCCCGGTGGTCACACCGCAGCCGAGCAGGCACACGTGCTCCGGGTTGGCCTCCGGATTGATCTTCGCCAGCGAGACTTCGGCCACCACGGTGTACTCGCTGAAGGTCGAGCACCCCATGTAGTGGTAGATCGGTTCGCCGTTGTAGCTGAAGCGGCTGGTGCCGTCGGGCATCACGCCCTTGCCCTGGGTGGCGCGCACCGATACGCACAGGTTGGTCTTGCCGCTCTTGCAGAACAGGCACTCGCCGCATTCGGCGGTGTACAGCGGAATCACGTGATCGCCCGGCTTGACGCTGGTCACGCCCTCGCCCACTTCCACCACGATGCCGGCGCCTTCATGGCCGAGCACCACCGGGAACAGCCCTTCCGGGTCATCGCCGGACAGCGTGAACGCGTCGGTGTGGCAGACGCCGGTGTGGGTGATCCTGATCAGCACCTCGCCCTTCTGCGGCGGGGCGACGTCGATCTCGACGATTTCCAGCGGCTTGCCGGGGGCGAAGGCGACGGCGGCACGGCTTTTCATGGGGATTCTCCTGCGTATTCCCGGGATGACGGCATGACGATGCGGACGAGGCCACGACCCGGGCCATCGTCCGGAGGGTTCATTTCAGATAGGAGCGCACCAGCCCGGCCATTTCGCGGACCCGCGCCTGGCGCTGCGCGTCGGATTGGGCCGGCTGGCCGAACTCCTCGCGGATGTGGGCTTCCATCACTTCCGACATCAGCCCGTTGACCGCGCCACGGATCGCGGCGATCTGCTGCAACACCGCGCCGCAGTCGGTACCGGCCTCCAGCGCGCGTTCCAGCGCCTCGGCCTGGCCGCGGATGCGCCGCACCCGGGTCAGCACCCGCTTCTTCTCGACCTCGGTGTGGGGCATGGTCGCCTCCCTATCCAATACTGGGGTATGGTATCCGAGTCGTCCGCATGATTGAAGCGCGTGCAGCGATTCGCTGGCTTTCGGTGGATGAAAGGCTTGCGCCGGAACCGGTACGGTGGAGATCGGCCATCCGCTCGTGGCATTCCATGACGATCGCCCCTCGCGCGGTCCGATGCGCCATGCTTGTCTATAGTGGCGTTGGTTCCGGATGGTCTCCTGCCCGCGAAGATGGCGTCGCTCCTGCTTCCCCCTCTCGGCGTGATGACCGCCGGCCTGTGCCTGCTGCTGGCGCTGTTCCTGTGGGTGACGCCGGGGCCGTTGAAATCCGCCAACCGTTTCCTGGCCGGCTTCCTGCTGCTGACCGGACTGGACGTGATCGGCTGGGCCTCGACGCTGCTGCCGGTGTCGCTGCGCGAATTGATGATGTACCGCGCGCCGCTGGCGTTCCTGCAGGATCCGCTGCTGTACGCCTACGTCGTCTCGCTGTGCTTTCCCGGGAGCAGGGTGCGTCCCTTCCTGCTGGCCGGCCTGGCGCTGGCGGGCACGATGCTGATCGCGCTGCTGTGGACCGGCGCCCAGTCCGATGGCAGGGCCGCGACGGTCTCGGTCGCACGCATCGGCAGCCTGCTCCTGCACGCGCAGTACTACCTCTACCTGGCACTGATGGTGCGGGTGCTGCTGCGCTACCGCCGCGCCTATCGCGACACCTGCTCGAATCCGGACAGCGCCACCTTCGGCTGGCTCGCGACGCTGCTGGCAGTGTCCGCGTTCGCGAATTTCTTCGTGCTGCAGAAGACCCTGGCCTGGTGGAGCGGCGACATCGCGCTGTACCGGCTGCTGGATCCGGTGGTCGCCAGCTTCGCCACCGTGATCACCGGCGCCTTCACCCTGACCGCGCTGACCCGCCAGCACCTGTTCCTGGGGGTGCCGGCCGGCACCGAATCCGCCGCCGATGCAACGCCTGCGCCAACGGACCCGGCCGTGGTCGGGCCGCCATCCGCTTCCCTGCCTGCGGCCGTGTCCACGGACCCGGTGGCGCTGGCGCGGCTCGAAGCCTTCATGGCCGGGGAGGAACCGTTCCTGGATCCCTCCCTGACCATCCGCTCGCTGGCCCGCCGCCTGGGCTGGGGCCAGCGCGAGCTGTCGCAACTGCTCAACCAGCAACTGGGCGTGCACTTCTTCGATTTCATCAACCGGCATCGGGTGGCCAAGGCCGCCGAACTCCTGCGCGATCCCGCCCTGCGTGACCTGACGGTGCTGGACATCGCGCACCGCGCCGGCTTCAACACCAAGTCGTCCTTCAACACCGCATTCGCCCGCCATCAGGGCACCACACCGACCGCCTACCGCCGGGAAGCCGATGCGGCGGCCTCGCCGCCACTGCGACCGGCTCCATAACCCATCGATCGTCCGACTTCGCGAAGTCGGTCGATGCTGGCGGTCCCCGGCCGGCATCGTCGGCGCCTCATCTGCGAAGGAGCCATCGATGCGGCGTTTTCTGTTCCTGCTGTTGCTGGCCTGGTCGGCGGTCCCGGGCGCGCGGGCGCAGGCGGCTCCGCCCCCCCACTCCACCCCGGCGACCGAGGCGGCGGTGCGCGCCCTGCTGGCTCCCTGGGATCGTCCCGGCATGCCGGGCGTGGCGATCTCGATCACCCTGGACGGCCGGGTCGTCCAGCACGCCGAGGCCGGTGCCGCCGACCTGGAACAGGGCACGCCGATCACCCCGGATTCGGTCTTCCACGTCGCCTCGGTCTCCAAGCAGTTCACCGCCTTCGCGATCCTGCTGCTGGAACAGGACGGCAAGCTGTCCATCGACGATCCGCTCTCGCGCCATCTGCCGGAAACCGCCGGCTGGGCGCCGATGACCCTGCGGCAACTGCTCAACCACACCGCCGGCCTGCGCGACTTCGGCACGCTGATGCCCGCAGCCGGCTGGCGCGACGAGGATCTGCTCACCGACGATCAGGTCCTGCGGATGGTGCTGCGCCAGCGCGACGGCAACTTCGCGCCCGGCAGCCGGTACCAGTACAACAACACCGGCTATGCGCTGCTGGGCGAGGTAGTGCGACGGGTCTCGGGCCAGTCGCTGCGGGCGTTCTGCGACGAGCGCATCTTCCAGCCGCTGGGCATGCACGACACCCGCTTTGGCGACGAAATCGACGAGCGGGTGCCGCGTCGGGTGCCGTCCTGGCGATCGGCGAAGGGCGGCTACGTCCGCGACGTGCTGAGCAGCACCACCACCGGTTCCACCGGGCTGCTGACCACCGCCGCCGATCTCAGCCGCTGGGCGCTGAATTTCGAGACCCACGCCGTCGGCAGCGCCGCGCTGTTCGCGCGCATGCAGGAGCAGGGCGTGCTGACGGATGGCACCGTCAACTTCTATGCGCTCGGCCAGGAGCGCCATGCCTGGAACGGCCTGGATACCTGGAGCCACGGCGGCCGCGACGCGGGCTACCGCGCTTTCCTGCTGCGCGTGCCGGACGAGCGCTTCAGCGTGGCGGTGCTGGCCAACGCCAACGACATCGATACCTCGATCATCGCCTACGGCATCGCCGAGCGTTACCTCTCGCATCGGCCCGCCTGGCGCGCACCCGCGCCGGACACCGGCAGGCCGAGCCGACGCCAGTTGGCCGCCTATGCCGGCGACTACGAACTGTTTCCCGGTTTCATCTTCAGCCTGCGCAGCGACGGCCGGCGCTTATTGCTGTCGACGCCCGACGGCGGCGAACCGGCGGCGTTGCCCGCACTGTCAGCACGCCGCTTCCTGTTGAGCGAGAAGTTCCATCAATCGCTCGAATTCCCCGAAGACGCGCACGGTCCACCGGATCGGCTGGACTATGTCATCGGCCTGTACGGCAGGATTCCGGCGCCACGGGTGACACTGGCCGGCTTCGATCCCGCCGGCGTGCATGCGCGGGAATTCGCCGGTCGCTACCGCAGCGATGAACTGGACACGGAATACGAACTGGTCGCCAGGGACGGACAGCTGTGGGTGCGGCATCCGCGCTGGCCGGATGCGAGACTGCAACCCTACCAGCGCGATCAGTTCCGCAGTTCGGCGTGGTTCCTGCAGAGGATGGCGTTCCAGCGGGATGGCGATGGACGTGTCACCGGCTTCCTGCTGTCGGGACCGGTCGCGGAGAATATCGTCTTCGCACGGCTCCCCGATCGCTGAGCCGCGCCGACACGCGTGCCGCCGGCCGATGCAAGGCGCCGGCGGCGGTGCCTCAGTAGGCGAACTCGCGGAACACCGGATCGACGCTGCCGTTCCATTCGGTCGCGAACAACTTGAGCTTGCGCTCGGCCGGCGTCTCGTTGGATTCCACGATTTCGATCAGCGCGTCGAGGAAGCCGCTCTCGTCCACGCCCTTGCTGTTCACGCGCGCGCGGCGGCGCAGGCCGGCGACCGCGATCTTCAGCGCCTCGGCGGCGACGTCGCGCACCGTGCCACCGCGGAACGGCAGCTTCAGCGCGTCACGCGGCACGCCGTCGCGCAGGGCATGGCGCTCGGCCAGGGTGAAGTCCTTGACCAGATCCCAAGCCGCGTCCAGCGCCGTGTCGTCGTACAGCAGGCCGACCCAGAACGCCGGCAACGCGCACAGGCGATTCCACGGGCCGCCGTCGGCGCCGCGCATTTCCAGGAACTTCTTCAGCCGCACTTCCGGGAACGCGGTGGTCATGTGATCCGACCAGTCGCGCAGGGTCGGCAGCTCACCCGGCAGCACCGGCAGCTCGCCCTTGAGGAAGTCGCGGAAACTCTGTCCGCTGGCATCGTGGTAGATGCCGTCGCGGTAGCTGAAATACATCGGCACGTCGAGCAGGTAATCGACGTAGCGCTCGTAGCCGAAGCCATCCTCGAACACGAAATCGAGCATGCCGGTGCGATCCGGATCGGTGTCCGTCCAGATGTGCGAGCGGTAGCTCTGGTAACCGTTCGGCTTGCCTTCGGTGAACGGCGAATCGGCGAACAGCGCGGTGGCGATCGGCTGCAACGCCAGCGACACGCGGAACTTCTTCACCATGTCCGCTTCGCTGGCGTAATCCAGGTTGACCTGTACGGTGCAGGTGCGGGTCATCATGTCCAGGCCGAGCGAACCGACCTTGGGCATGTACGACTTCATGATCCTGTAGCGGCCCTTGGGCATCCACGGCATTTCGTCGCGCCGCCATTTTGGCTGGAAGCCCATGCCGAGGAAACCCAGCCGCAGTTCGTCGGCGACTTCCTTGACTTCCTTCAGGTGGGTGCCGACTTCCACGCAGGTCTGGTGGATGGTTTCCAGCGCGGCGCCGGAAAGCTCCAGCTGCCCGGCCGGTTCCAGGGTGACCGAGGCGCAGTCGCGGGTCAGCGCGATCACGCGGCCCTTTTCCTCCACCGCTTCCCAGCCGAACCGGGTCAGTCCCTTCAGCAGCGCCTCGATGCCGCGCTCGCCGTCGAACTCCGGCGGACGCAGATCATCCAGGCGGAAACCGAACTTCTCGTGCTCGGTGCCGATGCGCCAGTCCGCGCGCGGTTTCTCGCCGCCGGCGATGTACTGCACGAGCTGCGTGCGATCGGTGATCAGCGTATCGGCGACGTGGCTGGGGCTGGACAAAGGTGGACTCGCACGGCAGGGAACGACGATGTGGGGCTGCGGCGCAGGCGCCACAAGGGCGGCAATATAGCGTGCCGCCCGTCCCGGCATCATCGCCATCGCCCACATTGCAGTGTTCCGCGCCTGTGCTGGCCGCTCCCGGCTCGACCCCGCGTGGCGCTGCGGCTACCCTGCCGCCATGCCCCGCCATCGTCCGCTTCCCCTCGGCCGCCATCCCGAACTCCACCGCACCAACCGGGTCGGCTGGCTGCGCGCCGCGGTCCTGGGCGCCAACGACGGCATCGTATCGGTGGCCGGCATCGTGGTCGGTGTCGCCGCCAGCGGTGCGTCGGCCGAAACCATTCTGATGACCGGCGTCGCGGGCGTGGTCGCCGGCGCGATGTCGATGGCGGCCGGCGAATATGTGTCGGTTCAGTCACAAGCCGACACCGAAGCGGCGGATCTCGCCATCGAGAAACGCGAACTGCATGCCGAGCCCGGCCTCGAACTCGCCGAACTCACCCAGATCTACGTGCAGCGCGGACTCGAACCCGCGCTCGCCCGCCAGGTCGCCGAACAACTCACCGCCCATGACGCGCTGGCCGCGCACGCGCGCGACGAACTGGGCATCACCGAGGAACTGCGCGCGCGTCCGTTGCAGGCGGCGCTGGCTTCGGCCGCCGCCTTCACCGCGGGCGCGGCGGTGCCGATCGCCGCGTCGGTGCTGGCACCCGCGGATCGGGTCGCGACGGTGACCACCGCCGTCACCGTCGTCGGCCTGCTGGTATCCGGCGGCCTCGCCGCGCGCATCGGTGGCGCGCCGGTGCTGCGCGGTGCGTGGCGGGTCGGCTTCTGGGGCGCGGTGGCGATGGCGGCGGCGGCGCTGGTGGGCCGCTTGTTCAATGTTGCCGTGTAATCCGCCCCATCGCCGATGAACACGGTCGTCGATCCCGGTCCCTCCCTGCTCGCGCGTCTCGGCACGCTGGTCGACTGCGCGCGCGCGGAAGGCTACGCCTGCATCACCGCGCGCCACGAACACGGCGCGCATGCGGTGGACATCGATCATCCCTGCATCGCGATCGTGCTGCGCGGTCGCAAGCAGGTCCGCACGCATGCGCAGGCGCTGGAGTTCGAGCCCGGCGACCTGTTCCTGATCGCGCGCCGTTGCCGGATGGACGTGGTCAACATTCCCGATCCGGACAGCGGCCTCTACCTGACGGTCACCATTCCGTTGTGCGAGGAAGTGCTCGCCGCCGCGCGCCTGCTGTGGTCCGAACCGATCATCGGCCGGGGCGACGAACTCGCGCGCCTGGACAGCGCCGATTTCGCGCCGGAACTGCGCCATTGGCTGGCGTCGCTGCAGGCCGGCCAATACACCGAGGCGCGGCTGGCGTTGGCCGCGCTGACCGTGGCGCTGTGCCGGCGCGGACACACGACCATGCTGGTGCCGCCGCCACCCAGCCTGGCGATGCGGATTCGTGATCTGATCCGCGCCGATCCCGCCCGCGACTGGCAGTCGCCGCACATCGAAACCGCGCTCGGCCTGAGCGGCGCCACCCTGCGTCGACGCCTGGCCGGCGAGGGCACCAGCCTGCGCGAGGTCATCGCCGCGGCGCGGCTGGCCTGCGCGATGGACCTGCTCTACACCACCCATTGGCCGGTGAAGACGGTGGCCGCGCGGGTCGGCTACCGCTCCGTCGCCAGCTTCAGCCGTCGCTTCAACGAGCGCTACGGCCTGGATCCCGCGCGCATCGGCAACGCCTGAACCGCATTGAGCGTTTGACGCCACGGATTGAGCGTTGCGCTCGCCGGCGCCTGCCTAGGATGAAGTCTCCGCGGCGACGCCGCTTCGATTGTTCACCCCCATGGCTTCCATCCGGTTGCATCCCCGTCTTTTCCCGCTGGCCTCATTGGCCTCATTCGCCTTGTCGGTCGCGATCGCCCTGCCCGCTGGCGCGCAGACCGCGCCCTCCCGGCAGGTGCCCGGCGTCTACCACCAGCTCATCGGCGAACTGCACGTCACCGCGCTGTTCGACGGCGTGGTGCCGCTGGCGCGCGCCGAACTGTCCGGAATCGACGAGGCCGGCAAGCAGGCGCTGCTGTCCTCGCGGCATGTCCCCGAAGGCCCGCAGGGACTGCAGACCGCGGTCAATGCCTACCTGATCCAGCGCGGCGACGTGCTGACCCTGGTGGACGCCGGCACCGCGCGCTGCTTCGGACCGGGCCTGGGCCATGTGCTGGAAAACCTGCGCCATGCCGGCTATTCGCCGGAACAGGTCGATCAGGTGCTGATCACCCACGCGCATCCGGATCACCTGTGCGGACTGCTCGATGCGCAGGGACGCGAGGCGTTCCCGAACGCCACGGTCTGGCTGGCACGCGCCGACGCCGACTACTGGCTGGATCCGGCGACCGAAACCCGCGCCGACACGCCGGCCATGTTCCGCCCGCTGTTCAAGATGGCGCGCGATGCGGTGGCGCCGTACCGCGCCGCCGGCCGGCTGCGCCTGTTCGCGCAAGACGAACGGCTGCCCGCCGGCGTGAGCGGCCTGGATTCGCGCGGCCACACGCCGGGGCATACCTCGTTCCTGTTCGACGCCGGCGCCGGCCAGTCGTTGCTGGTCTGGGGCGACATCGTCCATTACCACGCGGTGCAGTTCGCGCGCCCGGACGCTTCCTTCGAGGCGGATCTGGATCGCGGCCAGGCGATCGCCAGCCGCCGCGCGCTCATGGCCCGGACCGCCGATGGCGGCTGGTGGCTGGCCGGCGCGCATCTGCCGTTTCCCGGCCTGGGCCATGTCCGCCGCGACGACGATGCCTTCGCCTGGGTGCCGGCGGAATTCTCGCCGCTGCCCGGCGAGCGGTGAGCGGTGAGCGGTGAGCGGTGAGCGGTGAGCGGTGAGCGGTGAACGATGACGGCCCGGCGCCTGCCGGGCCAGCGCGCGCTAGCCCAGTTCCAGCCAGTCCATGACCACCTGGCGCGCCTCGTCCACGCCCTGCTTGGACTCGGAGGAGAACACCTGCACGCCGACACTGTCGCCGAAGGCGGAGAACAGCTCCTTCTTCACCGCCTGCAGGGTCTGCGACTGCTGGCCGCGGCCGAGCTTGTCGGCCTTGGTCAGCAGCGCGTGCGCCGGCAGCCCGCGCTGGACCGCATAGCCGAGCATCTGCCGGTCGTAATCCTTGAGCGGATGGCGGATGTCCATCACCACCACCAGCCCCTTGAGCGCGTCGCGCCGGTGGAAGTAGTCCTGGATGAAGGCCTGCCAGTGCGCCTGCAGTTCCTGCGGCACCTTGGCGTAGCCGTAACCCGGCAGGTCCACCAGGTGGCGGTCCGGCTGGACTTCGAAAAACACCAGTTGCTGGGTCCGGCCCGGCGTCTTGGAGACCCGCGCCAGCGCGTTGTGGCGGGTCAGCGCGTTCAGCGCGCTGGATTTGCCGGCGTTGGAGCGGCCGGCGAAGGCCACTTCCCGGCCGATATCGGGCGGGAGCTGGCGGAAATTGTGCGCCGACAACAGGTAGCGGGCGGAATTGAGCAGGTTCGACATGCCATTAGGATGGCATGCGCGGGCCGCGGACTGGGCCGTCGGACGGTGATTGCGGCCCGGATCCGGCACTCCGGCGCATCCGAATTGACCGCGGAGCCCCCCCGCAGGGATAATTCCGGGGTTTCGCGGTCGCCATGGGGCACCGCTTCTTGAAGGTTTTCGGAGCTTTAGCATGCGCCACGCTCGCGTTTGGGGACTTGCTGGACTGGCCATTGCGGCCGTTGGGGCGGTTGCCTATGCACAGACCACCGTCGTACCGGTGCCGGACAACGCGCCGGTGCAGACCGCGTCGCTGGATATCGATCTGACCAAGACCACCTGGGGTGACGCCAAGGCCGGCCAGACCAAGGCCGCCGCCTGTGCCGCCTGCCATGGTGCCGACGGCAACCCGACCGATCCGCAGTACCCGCGCATCGCCGGCCAGAGCGAGCGCTACATCTCGCGCCAGCTGGCGCTGTTCGCCGACGGCCAGCGCACCGGCGGCATGGCCGCGGTGATGGTGCCGTTCGCCCAGACCCTGAGCGCGCAGGACATGCGCGATGTCGGCGCCTACTTCGCCACCCAGAAGGCCGGTGCCGGCCTGGCCGACGACTCGGTCGTCGCCGACGGTACCTACAAGGACATGAAGTTCTACGAGATCGGCCAGAAGCTGTATCGCTCCGGCGATGCCGCGCGCGGCGTACCGGCGTGCATGGCCTGCCACGGCCCCACCGGCGCCGGCAATCCGGGCCCGGCCTACCCCCACGTGGGCGGCCAGCAGCAGGCCTACGTGGTCCGCCGCCTGCAGGAATACCAGGCCGGCACGACCACCGAGAAGGATCCCACCCATTTCAACACCATGGCGCAGGTCGTCCACTCGCTGACCGAGCAGGAAATCCAGGCCCTGGGCAGCTATCTGCAAGGTCTGCACGACCGCGCCGACGACGAGGCCGCCGCGAAGACCACGACTTCCAAGAAGTCGTGAACTTCGCCGCTTCGTCGCGGTCCTGATTCACAGCTCCTGTTCATTGCGCCGGCCCCACCATGGCCGGCGTTTCTTTTTCCAGCGCCCGTGGAGGAAACCCCATGAAGACCCGCCTGACCCTGCGCCTGATGTTGTCGGCGCTGTTCTCGCTGCTGCCGATGCTGGCGCTGGCCGCCGACGCGCCAGCCCCCAGGGAAGGCGTGGACTACGAGGTCATCCCCGACGGCAAGCCGTTCGCGCCGGTCAAGGGCAAGGTCGAAGTGGCGGAAGTGTTTTCCTATGCCTGCATCCACTGCGCCCATTTCGAACCCAAGCTGCAGGCCTGGAAGCGCAAGCAGGGCCCGGCCGTGCAACTGGTGCAGGTGCCGGCCGCGCTGTCCTCGTCCTGGGTGCCGTATGCGCGCGCCTATTACGCCGCCGAAATGAGCGGCGTGCTGGGCAAGACCCACGCGGCGGTGTTCGCCGCCCTGCACGAGAACGGCACGCTGCCGATGAACAATCCCTCGCCGGATGAACTGGCCACGTTCTATGCCGGCTACGGCGTGGACCGCGCCCGTTTCAATACGCTGCTGCGCGGTCCGGAAGTGGACGCGCGGCTGGAGAAGGCGCGTGCCTTCGCCATCGCCAGCGGCGTGCGCGGCACGCCGACACTGGTCGTCAACGGCAAGTACCGCGTCACCGGCGGCAGCTCCTACGACGACGTGCTGCGCATCACCGATTGGCTGGTCGCCCGCGAGCGCGGCACCCGCAAGTAACGTAATCCGGGTGACACCGGCTCGCCCGCGGCACAGAATGTGCGGTCCTTCCGCGGGCCCGGCGTCCGCCCACGAACCTTTCCCATGCTGGAGTCAGCCATGAAATTTCGTCCGCTCCTGATGACGCTCGCCCTGCTGCCGCTGCTGGCGGCCTGCGGCCAGACCAACGCGCCTGGCGCGACCACGCCAGCCACCGAGGCCGCCCCCGCCACCGCGCCGACCGCGGAAACCCCCGCGGCTCCGGCCACCGGCACCGCCGCACCGGCGGAGACCCCGGCCACGCCGGCGGAAGGCGCCGCGCCGGCCTCCTCCGAAGCACAGGCTCCGGCCAACGCCCCCGCGCCGACCGCGCCCGTGGGCCCGGCGCCGGTCGCCGGCGTCGACTACGACCTGATTCCGAACGGCCAGCCGTACGCCCCGCTCAACGGCAAGATCGAAGTGGTGGAAGTGTTCGGCTACGTCTGCCCGGCCTGCGCCAGCTTCCAGACCCAGATCATGCCGTGGCGCAGGACCCTGCCGGCCGACGTCCGCCTGACCTACGTCCCGGTCGCCTTCGGTCCGGAATGGCTGCCGTACGCGCAGGCCTACTACGCCGCCGAGAGCAAGGGCCTGGTCGAACGCACCCATGACACGGTGTTCGCCAAGATCCACGCCGAGCGCAGCCTGCCGGGCGAGGGCAGGAAGCCGGACCCGGCCAAGGTCGCCGAGTTCTATGCCGGTTACGGCGTCAACGCCAAGGAATTCCTGGGCCTGATGAACAGCTTCGGCATCAATGCCAAGGTCAACCGCGCCAAGCAGTTCGCGATCCAGTCCGGCGTCAACAGCACGCCCAGCCTGGTCGTCAACGGCAAGTACAAGGTGAAGGGCCGCAGCTTCGAGGACATGCTGCGCATCACCGATCACTTGATCGCGCAGGAACGCGCCGCCAAGTAAGCCGCACCCCCAGGTTCCCCCGCCCCCCATGACGACGATGCCCGGCAAGCGCCGGTTGCGGGTGCTCAGCGCCAACATCCAGGCCGGCTCCAGCACCCGCCGCTACAGCGACTACGTGACCCGCAGCTGGTCGCATGCGCTGCCGGCCGGCAACAAGCGCGGCAGCCTGGACGTCATCGCGCAGTTGGCCGGCGAGCACGACATCGTCGGCCTGCAGGAGGCGGATCCGGGCAGTCTGCGTTCGGGATTCACCAACCAGACCCACTATCTGGCCGAACGCGCGGGCTTCGACTACTGGACCCACCAGCCCAACCGCAACGTCGGGCGGGTGGCGTCCAGCGCCAACGGCCTGCTGAGCCGGCTGGAACCGGTGGAAGTCAGCGACCACGCGCTGCCCGGCCGCATCAGCGGCCGCGGCGTGCTGGTGGCCCGTTTCGGCGACGGCGACGAAGGTCTCACCGTCGCCGTCGCGCACCTGTCGCTGGGCGCCAATTCGCGGCGCGCGCAGTTGTCGTTCATCGCCGAACTGCTGTCGGATCATCCGCACGCCGTGCTGATGGGCGACTTCAACTGCATGCCCGACACGCCGGAAATGGACGTGCTGTACCGGAACACCCGGCTGCGTCCGCCGCAGCACCGGATTCCGACCTTTCCCAGCTGGCGCCCGCAGCGCGCCATCGATCACATCCTGATCAGCGAAGCGCTGGTCGCCGACGGCGCGCGCGCGATGCCGGCCGCCAACTCGGACCACCTCGCCCTGGCGATGAGCATCGACGTGCCCGCCGAAGCCCTGCGCTGAGCCGCGGAATCCCGATCGCGGTCAGCCCGCGACCAGGATGCTGATCCCCATCACCACCATGAAGATCGCGAACACCCGCTTCAGCGCGGTGCCGCCGATGGCGTGCGCGAGCCGGGTGCCCCACGGCGCCGCCAGCACCGACGCCACCGCCACGCCAATCGCCGCCGGCAGGTAGACGTAACCGATCGCATGCTCCGGCAGGGCGCCGGGCGGCGCATGCAAGGCGTAGCCCAGCGCGCTGCCGATCGCGATCGCCACGCCACAGGCGCTCGACGTGCCCACCGCGCGGACCGGCGTGATGCCGTGCCAGACCAGCACCGGCACGGTCATGCTGCCGCCGCCGATGCCGACCACCGCCGACACCGCGCCGATGCCGGTGCCCACCGCGGTCATCGGCCAGCCGCGCGGCGGCGGTGGCGCGGCCCCCCCGCTGCCGACACCGTTGCGCGTTTTCCCGAACGCCATCTGCGCACCGGCGATCAGGCAGTAAATCGCCACCACCCAGCGCAGCACGTTGTCGTCCAGATACACCGCCAGTCCGCTGCCGAGCCAGCCGCCCAGCAGCAATCCCGGCACCATCCAGGCCACCGTCGGCCACATCACGCTGCCACGCCGGTGATGCGCATACGCGGATGAGGTCGCGGTCAGCACGATGCTCGCCAGCGAACTGGCCAGCGCCGCGTGCATGGCCGCTTCCTTCGGAATGCCGAACAACGGCAGCACCCATACCAACGCGGCCACCAGCACCAGACCGCCGCCGATGCCGAGCAGGCCGGCCAATACGCCGGCGACCACGCCCAGCAACGGGAAAATCCAGAAATGCTCCAAACGCAATCTCCTTCCATCCAGCACGCACACGACCGTTCAGCCGGCTCCGGTATATTCCGGCCATGAACCGTCCCACCCCGCTCATCGTACTCGCTGCGGCGCTCGCGCTCCTGCCCCTGGCCGGCGTCCGCGCACAGAACCTGGATGCACAACGGCCGCAGCTGCGCGCGGCGCTGGAATCGGCCGAGCGCGGCCAGTTCAATGCCGCGCAATACGCGGGACTGGCTTCGCATCCGCTCTATGGCTGGGTGGAACTGGCCGCCCTGCGTCGCGACATCGACAGCCTGCCGACTTCGCAGGCACAGGCCTTCCTCAAGCGCTACGACGGCCAGGCGGTGGCGGAGAACTTCCGTTCGCTGTGGCTGGCCTCGCTGGCGCGCCGGCAGGACTGGCCGACCTTCCTGGGCGCGTGGAAGCCCACCGACAACACCACCCTGCGCTGCGCCGAGCTGGATGCGCGCCAGGCCACCGGCCGCGCCGACGCGCAGTGGGTCAAGGACGCGCAGGCGTTGTGGCGTGGCGCGGCCAAGCCACTGCCGGACGGCTGCGATCCGGTGTTCGCGATCCTCGCCAACAAGGGCGGGCTGTCTCCCGCGCTGCGCTGGGAGCGCATCGACGCGGCCGCCGCCGAAAGCCAGACCGCGGTGATGCGCACCGCCGCGCGCGGCCTGCCGGGAGACGAAGCCACGCTGGCCAACGACTACGCCGCCTTCATCGACGCCGTGCATGCGCGCGCCCTGAACTGGCCAAAGACCGATCGCAGCCGGCGCATGGCCAGCTACGGCCTGGCGCGGCTGGCCAGCCGCGACCCCGGTGCCGCCGAGATCCAATTGCCGCAGTACGCGAGCGCGCTGGGCATGACCGAAGCCGATCGCGGCCGCGTGCTCTACCAGATCGCCCTGTGGACGGTCGCGTCCTACGAACCCGACTCGGCGCGCCGCCTCAATGCCGTTCCCGAATCGGCCTATGACGAGCGCCTGCACGAATGGCGCGTGCGCGAAGCCATGGCGCGTGGCGACTGGCGCGCCGCGCTGGTCGCGTTGCGCAAGATGCCGGCCAAGCAGCGCGAGGATTCGCGCTGGCGCTATTTCGAGGCGCGCATGGCGGAAAAGACCGGCGACAACGCCGCCGCGCAGCCGTTGCTGCGCGAGGCCGCGCGCGCGCCGACCTTCCACGGCTTCCTCGCCGCCGACCGGCTCAAGCAGCCCTACGCGCTGTGCCCGTGGATTCCCAACGACGGCAAGGATGCCAAGGACGCGATCGCCCGCGATCCGGCCATCGTGCGCGCGATGGAACTGTGGAAGCTGGATCGCTCCGGCTGGGCGGTCGCCGAATGGAACAGCGCGCTGGCGCGCTTCGACGACACCCAGCGCCGCATCGCGGTGGAAGTGGCGCAGGACAACGGCTGGTTCGACCGCGCGGTGTTCTCGCTGGGCAAACGTCCGGACGAGCAGCGCCTGTACCGGTTGCGCTTCCCGCTGCACCACGGCGAAACCATCCGCCGCGAATCCGCCCGCCACGCGCTGGACCCGGCCTGGGTGGCCGCCGAAATCCGCGCCGAGAGCGTGTTCAACCCGCGCGCGCGCTCCGGCGCCAACGCGATGGGCCTGATGCAGGTGGTGCCGGCCACCGGCGCGGCCACCGCCAAGCGCCTGGGCCTGCCCTGGGGCGGCGCCGCCAGCCTGTACGACTCGGACACCAACATCGCGCTGGGCACCGCCTACCTGCGCGAAATGGAAAACAAGTACGGCGTTCCCTATATCGCCATCGCCGCCTACAACGCCGGCCCCACCCCGACCGCGCGCTGGCAGTCGCAGCGCCCCGGCTACGATCCCGACATCTGGATCGAGACCATCAGCTACAAGGAAACCCGCGAGTACGTCGCCCGCATCCTCGCCTTCAGCGTGATCTACGACTGGCGCCTCAACGGCAACGCCCTGCCCATCAGCGACCGCATGCTCGGCAAGCTCGACGGCAAGCGCCGCGAGTTCACCTGCCCGGATGCGCGCATGCCGAAGAGCTGATCCTCCCGCCACTATCCGGCATTATGCGCGCATGAAGACCTATCTCGTCGGTGGCGCGGTGCGTGACCGGTTGCTGGGCATCGCGCCCGGCGACCGCGACCATGTCGTGGTCGGCGCCACGCCCGCGCAGATGCTGGCGCTGGGCTACAAGCAGGTGGGCCAGGATTTCCCGGTGTTCCTGCATCCGGACAGTGGCGAGGAGTACGCGCTGGCGCGGACCGAGCGCAAGCGCGGGCGCGGGTATCGGGGGTTCGAGGTCGATGCCGATCCCTCGGTTACCCTGGAAGAGGATCTGCAACGGCGCGATTTCACCCTCAATGCCATCGCCGAGGATGAGGACGGCCGCATCGTCGATCCCTATGGCGGCGTGAAGGACTTGGAGGCGCGCGTGCTGCGGCATGTCGGGCCGGCCTTCGTCGAGGATCCCCTGCGGGTGCTGCGCGCGGCGCGCTTCATGGCCCGCTTCGCGTCTCTGGGGTTCACGGTCGCGCCGGAAACGATGGCGCTGATGCGGGAGATCGCGGCCAGCGGCGAACTCGATACGCTGGTGCCGGAACGGGTCTGGCAGGAACTGCGCCGCGCGCTGACCTGCGCGCGCCCGTCCGCATTCCTCCGTACCCTGCACGAAGCCGGCGCGCTCGCCAGCGTGTTGCCCGAGGTGGATGCGCTCTACGGCGTGCCGCAGCGCGCCGAATACCATCCCGAGGTCGACACCGGCGTGCACCAGCAGATGGTCAGCGACATGGCTGCGCGACTGGCGCCCGGCGATGATCTGATCGGCTTCGCCGCGCTCTGCCACGACCTGGGCAAGGCGCTCACGCCGGAGGAAGAACTGCCGCGCCATGTCATGCACGAACAGCGCGGCGTCACCCCGGTGCTGGCATTGTGCGAGCGGCTGAAGGTACCGCTGGAGCATCGCGACCTGGCGGTGATCGCCTGCCGCGAGCATCTCAACGTGCATCGGCTGGACGAACTGCGCGACGCCACCGTCTTCGATCTGCTGTCGCGCTGCGATGCCTTCCGCCGGCCCGAACGCATCGCGAAGCTGGCGCTGGTCTGCGAGGCCGACAAGCGCGGCCGGCTCGGCAACGAGAATGCGGAGTATCCGCAGGGTACCGCGCTGGTGCGGCTGCATGCGGCCGCGATGGCGGTGAACGCCCGCGAGTTCGCCGCCGCGGGCCTCAACGGCCCGCAGATTGGCGAGGAGTTGAAGCGCGCCCGCATCCATGCGATCGCCGCCGCCCGCCAACCGGCCGCGTCCCGGGATTAGCTCGACGCTTCGCGCCGCGCGAAGTCGCCCGGCGTCATGCCGATCAGGGCGTGGAAATCGCGAATGAAATGGGCCTGGTCGAAGTAACCGAGTTCCAGCGCCAGTTGCGTCCAGTCCACCACCGCCCCGGCCTGGATGCGCGCGACCGCCTCGTGCAGGCGATAGCGGTTGATGATCCATTTCGGTCCCACGCCCACGTATTGCTTGAACAGGCGTTGCAGGCTGCGCTTGCCGGCTTCGCCTTCCGCGATGAGCTGTTCGACCGAGGTGATCGCGGGGTCCGTGGCGATACGCGCGACGCAGGCGGTCGCCTGCGCCACTTTCGGATCCGCTGATGGCCGACGCTCGCCCAGGAACCGCTCGGCCAGCGCCACGCGTGTTGGAAAATCCACGGTTGCGCGGATCGCTTCCACCCAGGCATCACTCGCCCCGCCCAGGATGGAGGCCACCGGCAGACTGCGATTGGTGAGCATCGAGACGTCACCGCGCAGGAAAGGCTGGAATCCGCCGGGCCGGAACTTGATGCCGAAGGCGTAGGCGTTCCCGCTCAGCCAGCGCGCGTAGCGACCGGTATGCACGCCATGAATGCCGGCCTCGCCCGGCTCGATCACCAGGTGCACGCTGGGATGCGGCAGGGTTTCCTGCTGCCGGGGAGGAGCGCCTTCCAGATGCCAGTCCACTTGCCAGTAGTGCTCGATCCAATCGCTCAATGCAGGTGCGGGCAGTTGGCGCCGATGCTGGAACACGCCCGCCTCCAGCCGCTGCCGGAGCACACCGCGCGGCTTGCCAGGCTCAGGGCGGGAGGACATGCCGGTGGCCTTCATGCTGTCGCGTTTGTCCAATCCTTCCGGTGCGGAAATGTACTGCAATGCGCGCGCCGGCAGCGAGCACGGCATGCCAGGAGCAGGACATGTGGCGACACCTTGCCCATCGCGCCATCATGGCCGCCACGCTGGGCGCGGCGGTCGCCGGACTGCCCCCATCCACCACTCTTTCCAAGGTCATCCCCGAGGACACCGTCATGACCCGACACGCGCAGGGCGAATTCGAAGTGAAGCTGACACCGCAGGAGGCCGTGCCTGCCATCGCGGCGGCGCGATTGGGCCGGCAGACCATCGACAAGACGTTCCGGGGCGATCTGGACGCGACCAGCCTGGGCGAGATGCTGGCGGTGATGACGGAGGTGCGCGGTTCGGCCGGTTATGTCGCGATGGAGCGGGTCGAAGGCCGCCTGCATGGACGCCAGGGCTCCTTCGTGCTGCAGCACTTCGCCTTCATGGATCGCGGCCAGCCGGAGCTGAGCGTGCGGGTGGTACCGGACTCCGGCACCGGCGAGTTGGCCGGACTGAGCGGACAGATGACCATCCGCATCGAGGAAGGCCGCCATTTCTACGGCTTCGACTACCGGTTGCCGGAAGGCTAGCCCCCCGGCGGGAGCGACGCAGTGTTCCACCAGACGCTTGCAATTAAATAGCGCGCTATGTAAATTGCACAACCATGAGCAAGCCCGCCGCCACCGCCAAAGCGTCCTCCGCCAATCCGCAGGCGCTGGACAACCAGCTGTGCTTTGCGCTCTATTCGGCGCAGTTGGCGCTCAACAAGGTGTACCGGCAACTGCTGGGCAAGCTGGGCCTGACCTACCCGCAGTACCTGGTGATGCTGGTCCTGTGGGAGGGCGACGCGCTGACCGTCTCGCAGATTGGCGAGCGCCTGTTCCTGGATTCGGCGACCCTGACTCCCCTGCTCAAGCGGCTGGAGGCCGGCGGACTGATCGTCCGGGAGCGCGCACGCGAGGACGAGCGCCAGGTCATCATCAGCCTGACCGCGCAGGGTCGTGCGTTGAAGCAGAAGGCCCGCAGCATTCCGGAGGCGCTGCTGTGCGCATCCGGCTGCAATCCCCGCGAAGTCACGGGGCTGAAATCCCAGCTGGAATCCCTGCGCGACAATCTGGGGATGAACACATGAAACGCTTTTTCCTTGCAACGTAAGTAGTGCGCTATTAAATAGCTAACGAATTACCGGTCGTGGCGCCCGGCTCCGCCGCCACTTTCCTCCACGGAGATTCCCATGTCGATCGAGAAAGTCCTTTATACCGCCCACGCCACCGCCACCGGCGGCCGCGACGGCCGCGCCGTGTCCTCGGACAACGTGCTGGACGTGAAGCTCACCACCCCGCGCGAACTCGGCGGCGCTGGCGGTGACGGCACCAATCCGGAACAGCTGTTCGCCGCCGGCTACTCGGCCTGCTTCCTCGGTGCGCTGAAGTTCGTCGCCGGCCAGGCCAAGGCCAAGCTGCCGGCCGAGACCCGCATCGACGGCAGCGTCGGCATCGGCCAGATCCCCGGCGGCTTCGGCATCGAGGCCGAACTGCGCATCCACCTGCCGGGCCTGCCGCGCGAAGAGGCCGAGGCACTGGTGCAGCAGGCGCACCAGGTGTGCCCGTACTCCAACGCCACCCGCGGCAACATCGACGTGCGCCTGGTGGTCGTCGACTGATTTGCCCTACGGCGCGTCCGCCGGTGTTCCACCGGCGGACGTCAGCCGCGATTGGGCGTGAGTTTCAGCAGGCGCGCATCCGCGCCGTCTTCCAGCAGCCAGATCGCGCCGTCGGGCCCCTGTTCGACTTCGCGGATGCGGCGTCCCATCGGATAGCGCTTCACTTCGCGCGGCGTGTCGCCGAATTCGACCTGGATCAATGCCTGTGACGCGAGGCCGCCGATGAATCCGCGTCCGCGGAAATACGGAAACAGATCCGCCTGGTAGATGATGAATCCGGCCGGCGCGATCACCGGCGTCCACGAAATCTCCGGTGCGTTGAATTCCGGACGAGTGGAATGATCCGGAATCGGGCTGCCGTCGTAATTGTCGCCATTGGAAACGATCGGCCAGCCATAGTTGGAGCCGCGTTCGATCAAGTTCAGCTCGTCGCCGCCGGCCGGTCCCATTTCATGCACCCACAGCCTGCCCGCCGGATCGAAGGCCAGGCCCAATACGTTGCGATGCCCCAGTGACCAGACCTGCGCCGCTACCCCGCCCTGGTTGGCGAAGGGATTGTCGGGCGGCACCGAACCATCGTCATTGAGCCGGATGATCTTGCCGAGATTGCTCTGCATGTCCTGCGCCGGCGAAGCCTTCTGGCGTTCGCCGGAACTGGCCCACAACTTGCCCTGCGCATCGAACAGCATGCGATGGCTGTAGTGGGCGTCGCCGGTGACCTTGGGTACCTGTCGCCAGATCACCTGCAATCCTTCCAGCCGTCCGGTGTTGGCGCCGGCATCGATCACCAGCCGCGCCCGCGCCACCGCCGCGCCACGCGTGCTGTTGGCACCCGGCTCCGCATAGCTCACGTAGAGCATCCCGTTGTCGGCGAACCGCGGATGCAGGATCACGTCGCCGAAACCGCCCTGCCCGCCGTAAGCCACCGCGGGTACGCCGGAGATCTCGCCACGCTGCCCGGTGGCGGGATTCAGCAGGCGCAGGCGTCCGGGTTTCTCGGTCACCAGCAATCGGCCATCCGGCAGGAAGGTCATCGCCCAGGGTTGATCGAAGCGGGCGACCTCGGTGCTGACGAAAGGGGGATCCGGAATCCGCAGCGCGGGTTGCGGACCGCCGGTGATCGCCTGGGTAGCGGCGGCGACGGCCGACTGCGCGGACGGGACATGTGCCGCCAGCACGATCGGCACCGGATCGTCTCCGTCGTCGTCGTCCGGGACGACCGCGACCGCGTTGCCGTCGCAGGCGACGAGGGTCAGGGTGAGACAGGCGATGCTCCAGGCGGGCAGGTTCATGGCCGGGTTCCGGTCGGGGATGGGCCCCTTTTACTCCGGTCCGGCGAAGAGAATCGTGATCCGGTGCGCGCCCCGTGGCGTCGCCTCAGACTTTGAGATACCAGCGTTTGTGGTCCATCAGCCGGACAATCAGCCACCACACCAGCACGAAGGCCAGGGCGAAAGCCAACGAAGGCAGGTACGGACCGAACCGGGGGGTCATCCAGTCGGCGAACCCGTGCCGGTAGATCGCCTGCATCCAGCCCAGTGCGGAGAACGCATAGACCATGACCGCCGAGCCGGCGTAGGCCGCGATCGCGTTGACGCCGAAGCTGCGCCCCCAGGGCCGCATGCCCTTCCGATCGATGGCCAAGTGTGCAAGCCACAGTGCCAGCATCGCCCAGCCGGCGGTCCACAGCACGTAGGACGAGGTCCACAGGTTCTTGTTCAACGGCAGCGCCAGCGACCACAGTCCGCCCACGGCCAGCGCCAGCGCGGCGGCCGGCAGCAGCCGGCCAACCTGCTGGTGCCGCAGCCAGTCGCCGGCGCGCGTGCCCAGCAGGGTGGTCGCGATGGCGGGCAGGGTACTGATCAGACCTTCCGGATCATGGCCCCGTCCGGTGCCCGGATCGAACTGGTAGAGCAACGGCCCGAACAACGCCGTATCGACACGGCTGGCCAGATTGTCCAGCGGCGCGTAGGTGCCGCCCATCGCCAGCAGCGCCCAGTAACCCAGCAGCAGGAACGCCGCGACCATCCATTGCGCGCGCGGACGCAGGTACAGCGCCATCACGCCGGCAGCGATGAAACACAGGCCGATCCGCTGCAACACGCCCCAGGGCCGGAACCACGGCTTGTCGAGCCACCAGAACGCCAGCAGATGCAGCAACAGGCCGATGGCGATGATCTTGGTGCCGCGCCAGAGCACCGCGCGCAACAGGGCGCCGCGATCGCCGCCAGCCGCCAGCCGCGGCGTGACGCCCAGCGAAATCGACACGCCGACGATGAACAGGAAGAACGGGAAAATCAGATCGGTCGGCGTGCAGCCATGCCACTCGGCGTGCATCAGCGGCGCATACACATGCCCCCAGTCGCCGGGATCGTTGACCAGCAGCATCGCCGCCACGGTGAGGCCACGCAACGCGTCCACCGAAGAGAAGCGCTGCGGCGCCTTCGTGCTCATCTCCACTGCCCTCCGTCGGCGCGATATCAGCCCGCGTGCGTGGCGTGCTGGCCGTCAATCCAGGTCGCGGTCACCTGCAACCGATCGTCCAGCGCGACCAGGTTCGCGCGATAGCCGGTGGCGATGCGGCCGTGGGTGGCGGACAGTCCAAGGAACTCGGCCGGATAGGTCGAGGCCATGCGCGCGGCTTCGGCCAGCGGCAGTCCCAGCAGGTTCACCGCGTTGCGCACCGCCATCGCCATGTCCAGCGCGGAACCGGCAAGCGAGCCAGCCGCATTGCGGACCACGCCGTCCACGGCGGTGATGGTCTCGCCATACAGTTCGTAGCTGGGATCGTCGGAACCCACCGGCGGCATCGCGTCGGTCACCAGGAACACCTTGCCGCGCGGCTTGGCCGCCAGCGCGACCCGCAGGCTGCCCGGATGCACGTGGTGGCCGTCGGCGATGATGCCGACCCAGCTGTCGGGATCCTCCAGCGCGGCGCCGACCGCGCCGGGCTCGCGCCCCTGCAGCGGCGACATCGCGTTGTACAGATGGGTGAAACCACGGATGCCGGCGGCCAGACCGGTGCGGATTTCCTCGTAGCTGCCGGCGGTATGGCCGGCGGCGACGATCGCGCCACGCGCCACCAGGGCACGGATGGATTCGGCCGGCAGGCGTTCGGGCGCGAGGGTGATCAGGGTGACGCCGTTGTCGAGCGACGAGGCGAGTTCGATCTCCGCCGCATCCGGCACGCGGAACTTGCCCGCATCGTGGGTACCCTTGCGCGCCGGGGCCAGGTAAGGTCCTTCCAAGTGGATGCCGAGCACGCCCGGCACGCCTTCGGCGATGGCCTGGCGGGTGGCGGCGACGGCTTCGCGCATCACTTCGAGATCATCGCTGATCAGGGTCGGCAGGAAACCAGTGGTGCCGAAGCGGCGGTGTGCTTCGCCGATGCGGGCAATGGCTTCCACCGTCGGCGTGTTGTTGAACAGCACGCCGCCGCCGCCGTTGACCTGGGCATCGATGAAGCCGGGCACCAGCCATGCGCCGCGCAGATCGTGGCGCGGCAGATCGGCAGGCAGATCCGCTTCCGGCAGCATCGAAACGATGTCGCCACCGTCGACGACGACCGCCACGCCTTCGGCGAAGCCCTGCGCGGTCAGCACGCGGCCTTGGACGAGCGCGGTACTCATACGGTTTCGGTGACCTTGTTCAAGTGCGGCGGCACGTCGGGGTTGTAGCCGCGACGCAGCGCCAGCGCGTTGATCGCGCGGTAGTAGCTCTGGATGGTCAGCAGCGGCGAGAAAGCCGGATGCGGCGCGCGCACCAGCGGCAGCGATTCACCCGGGCCGGCGGTCGGGTCGGCTTCCTCCGATGCCACCCACACCTGCGCGCCGCGACCGCGGAATTCGCGCGCCAGCGCCAGCGTGCCGGCACCGGTCTCGTCCGGCTGGGCGAAGCACAGCACCGGGAACCCCGGACCGACCAGCGCCATCGGGCCGTGCTTCACTTCAGCCGAACTGTAGGCTTCGGCGTGCAGGCCGCAGGTTTCCTTGAACTTGAGCGCGGCTTCCTGCGCGGCGGCCAGGCCCAGGCCGCGGCCGAGCACGAACAGGTTGTGCGCATCGACCAGGCCGTCGGTGACCGGCGACCAGTCCGCCGCCCACGCCTGCCGCAGCGCATCCGGCAGCAGGGGCAGCGCGTCGCGCAGGGTCGCCTCGTCCTTCCAGTGCGCACCCAATTGCAGGATGGCCGCCAGCGAGCTCAGGTAGCTCTTGGTCGCCGCGACGCTGCGCTCGGGGCCCGCGTGCAACGGGATCACCGTGTCGGCCAGTCCCGCCAGCGGCGAGTCCTCGACGTTGACGATCGCCACCACCCGCGCGCCCGCTTCCGCCGCGGCGCGCGCGTTGTGCAGCAGATCCGGACTTTTTCCCGACTGCGAGATGACGATGTACAGCGCATCCCTGAGCTTCTGCTTCGCTTCGTACACCGAGCCCACCGAGGGCGAGGCCGAAGCGGTGACGAAACCCAACTGGGTTTCGAACAGGTACTTGGCATAGGTCGCGGCGTGATCGGAACTGCCGCGCGCGCAGGTCACCACGAACGGCGGCGGATTGGCGCGCAGGTCGGCGGCGAGGTTGCGGATGATGGATTCGTTGCGCTGGTATTGCGCGGCGATCACGTCGGCGGTCTGCTGCGCCTCCTGGAACATCAGGGTGTCGGCGGGAGCGGGAAGTGGGGAAACGTCGGTCATGTCGTGGGGTCGGGGCGTTCGGCGCGCAGGCGGACCGGCGCGGTGGATCCGCGCACCACCAGTTGCGGCACGAAGCCCTGGTTGTGCACGGGGGTGGGGTTGTCGTCGTAGGCGTCCTGCCGCAGCGTGGCGATCAGCAGGCGGGCGGCTTGCTTGGCGATGTCCTCCGTGGCCTGCTTGGCGGTGGTCAGCGGCGGCCAGGACTGGCGCGAGAACGGGCTGTCCTCGAAGCCGGCGATGGACAGATCGTAGGGCACGTTCATGCCCGCCGACTTGGCCGCCGCCAGCACGCCGGCGGCGATTTCGTCGTTGGAGCCGAAGATCGCCGTCGGCGGTTCGCGCAGCGCCAGCAACCGGCGCGCGCCGCGGAATCCGTCATCGAACGTGTAGTCGCCGGGCACCACCAGGTGTTTGTCCAGCGGAATGCCATAGTCCTTCAGCGCCTTCTCGTAGCCGTTGTAGCGCTCGATCGAGGAGCGGTGCGCGAGCCCGCCCCAGAGGAAACCGATGCGCTGGTGGCCCAGCTGGATCAGGTGTTCGGTGATCTCGTAGGCGGCGTCGTGATCGTCGACGTACACGCACGGCTGGCCGTCCTGCGGATCCTCGGTGGCGGCGATGATCCGGACCATCCTGACGCCGCGCGCGGCCAGCGCGTTCACCAGTTCCATCCGCTCGGACATCGGCGCGGTCAGCACCAGCCCGGCCAGCCGCGAACGCTGCACGAACTCGGCCAGCTCCTCGGCCAGCAGCGGCGAGGTCGAATCGCAGGGATGGATCTGCAGGCCGAAGCCGGTCTCGCGGCACGCCGCCAGCACGCCGTTCTGCACGCCGATGATGTGGTACGGGTTGGGGTTGTCGTAGACCAGCCCGATCACGAACGGCGTGCCGCTGCGCAGGTTGCGCGCGGACTGATCCGGTTCGTAGTCCAGTTCGGCGATGGCGTGCAGGACGCGCGCGCGCGTGCCCTGCATCACCGACGGCTCGTTGTTGATGACCCGCGAGACCGTCTTCAGCGAAACCTTGGCCCGTTCGGCGACATCCTTGATGGTGGGCCTGCGCATGCCGTTCTCAGCCATGGGGAATCTCCACGCGGTCCATGGCCGCTCAACCCGCCTTCACGCGGCCGACATTGTGGCCGCGCAGGGCGAAGAACAGGATGTACAGATAGCAGGGCACGGCCAGCGCGGTGAACACCAGCTGGAAATCGTGGGTCTGCTTGAACACCGCGAACAGCTGCGGAATCACCGCGCCGCCGGCGATGCCCATGATCAGCAGCGCCGAGCCGGTCTCGGTGAATCGGCCCAGGCCCTGGATCGCCAGCGGGAAGATCGCCGGCCACATCATCGCGTTGGCGAAGCCGAGCGCGGCGACGAAGCCAACCGACACATAGCCATGGGTCAGGAACGCGCCGATCGCGAACACGATGCCCAGCACCGCCGACACGCTGAGGTAGCGTTCCTGCGAGATGAAGCGCGGGATGGCGATCAGGCCGAACAGGTAGCCGATCAGCATCGCGCCCAGGGTGTAGGAGGTGAACACCTTGGTCTTGTCGAGCGGCAGGCCGAAACCTTCGCCGTAGATGCCGATGGCGTCGCCGGCCAGCACCTCCACGCCGACGTAGACGAACAAGCAGATCACGCCCAGCAGCAGGTGCGGGAACTGGAACACGCTCCGGCGATTCGATTCAGCGCCGCCCTCGTTGGCGTTGGCTTCGGCCGTATCCACTTCCGGCAGCGGCGAGAACAGGATGCCGACCGCCAGCAATACCAGCAGGCCGGCCATCACCATGTAGGGGCCGTAGACGCGGGCGGCGAACTCGTTGAGCAGGAGTTCCTTCGCCTCCGGTGCGGCAGCTTCGACCTGCGCGGCGAGGTCGCCCATGCCGTGCATCACGAAGGCCGCCAGCGCGATGGGCGCGAGGATGCCGGCGATCTTGTTGCAGATGCCCATCACCGCGATGCGCTGCGCCGCGCCTTCGATCGGGCCCAGGATGCTGATGTATGGATTGGCCGCGGTCTGCAGGATCGCCAGGCCGGCGCCGATGGTGAACACGCCGCCGAGCGCGCCGGGATACCAGCGATGGGTGGTGAACTGGCCGAACACCAGCGCACCGATTGCCATCACGAACAGCCCCAGCGCCATGCCCTTCTTCATGCCGGTCTTGCGCAGGATCACCGAGGACGGCAACGCCAGGCAGAAATAGGAAATGTAGAACGCGCTGGGAATCAGGAAGGCGTAGGTTTCGCTGACATTGAACGCCAGCTTGGCGAACGTGATCAGCGGCCCGTTGAGCCAGGTGACGAAACCGAAGATGAAAAACAGCAGGCCGATGATGGCGATGGACGTGTACTGTCGCGAGCCTTGTACCGCAGTCATGTCTGGCGAACTCCCCTCTCTCTGATTGTGATGGCCGGTCGGCGACCGGCGTCCACGCCCTGCCGCTGCGTGGCTCCCTCTGGAAACAACGTTGTCACAGAATCGTCCGCGAAGCCACCCGCGGCCACTTTCTGCCTGCGCGGGCACGGCATCCTTCGGTTTCCGGATTTGTGGCGGCGCAACAATCGCCACGCTCCGGAAGGTGCTTCAAACCCTTAAATCTGAATGCATTTCTCCGATTTTGAAACTGAACAGGAGAGCCTGTACCGGATCGTTGGCAAATTTGATCCTCTGGCCGCCGGCGCTGCCCGTATTTGATGACAGAGTGTTGACAACGTTGTCAAACCCCTCCCACACTCCGGCGCCATCGGGGCTGAGCCTTCGCCCCTTCGCGAACATGTGGGGAGACGTGTGGTCGCAATCGCCAATCCATTGCCGGTGGATGCCATGAACCGGGCAGGCGGCGCCTTCATCGCCGCGGATGTCGGCGGTACCCATGTCCGCGTCGGACTGGTGCGCGGTGGCAACGATCCGGCCGTGCCGATCAGCGTCCTCGAGTACCGCAAGTACGCCTGCGCCGATTACCCGGGGCTGGCCGACATCCTGCAGGACTTCCTGGCGGGACTGGGCGGGTTGCCGGTCGACCGCGGCGTGATTGCCAGCGCCGGCTATGCACTGGAAGACGGCACCGTCATCACCAACAACCTGCCCTGGCGCCTGTCGCTGGCCGAAATCCGCGCGCGCCTGCGCTTTGATGATTTCCGCCTGGTCAACGATTTCGAGGCGGTCGCGCACGCCGCCGCGCAGGTCGACGCCAGCCAGGTGCTGCAACTCGCCGGCCCGGTCGGCGCGGCGCCACGCGGGCCGATCCTGATCCTGGGTCCGGGCACCGGACTGGGCGCGGCGGTATGGATTCCGGCCGGCAAGCGCGCGGTGGTGCTGGCGACCGAAGCCGGCCAGGCCGCGCTCACCGCCGGCAACGCGCTGGAAATGGCGGTGCTGACCGAAATGCTGAAGACGCGCCCGCACGTGCCGATCGAACAGGCGCTGTCCGGTCCCGGCCTGATGAACCTCTACACCGCGCTGTGCGCGGTGCGTGGCGGGGTGACGCCCGCCTATTCGCGTCCCGGCGAAATCACCGCCGCCGCCCTCGCCGGCGAGGATGCGCTGGCGCGCGAGACGCTCGAAGTGTTCTGCGGCCTGCTCGGCAGCGTGGTCGGCGACATGGCGCTGCTGTACGGCGTGCAGGGCGGTGTCTACCTGGCCGGCGGCATCCTGCCGAATATCCGCGAATTCCTTCTCCAGAGCAGCTTCGTGCCGCGTTTCCTCAACAAGGGAACGATGCGCGAGGCGCTCCACCGCATTCCCGTGAAGCTGGTCGAGCACGGGCAACTGGGCGTCATCGGCGCCGCCAGCTGGTACCTCGATCAAACCGAAAGCAACTGAAGCAAAAAAGAAACGAAGGCGTCGGGACAGGCGCCGGCAAAAAGAAACGGGTCGGAGCGGTCAGCCGATTCCCTGGCAGCAAAGGCAGCAATACGGCTCCGGATCACGCCCCGGCCGACAACCAAAAATCATGATGGGAGAGACACCATGAATCACCGTAAATCGCTACTCGCCGTCGCCGTCGCGACGGGCCTCGCGGTCTCCATGCACGCCCAGGCGCAGGATGCGGCCACCCAACAGCAGGCCCAGCCAGCCGCGCAGCAGCAGGCCACCGATCTGGACACCGTGGTCGTCACCGGCATCCGCGGCTCGATGGAGAAGTCGCTGGATACCAAGCGGGAAGCCCGCTCGCACGTGGAAGTGGTCACCGCCGAAGACATCGGCAAACTGCCGGCACGCAACGTCGCCGATACCCTGCAGCGCCTGCCGGGCGTCAACATCAGCTCCTCCAGCGCCAACGAAGGCGGCTTCGACGAGAGCGATCGCGTCAGCCTGCGTGGCAGCAGCCCCAGCCTGACCCTGACCCAGATCAACGGCCACACGATTGCCAGCGCCGACTGGTTCATCCTCAGCCAGATCGAAACCGTCGGCCGCAGCGTCAGCTACAGCCTGCTGCCGTCGGAACTGGTCAGCCAGGTGATCGTCAACAAGACCTCGCAGGCCAAGCTCACCGAAGGCGGCAGTGCCGGCACGGTCAACATCATCACCCGCAGGCCGCTGGAGTTCCCGGATCGCCTGACCGCCGAGGCCAGCGTGGGTGCGGTCTATGCGGACCTGCCGGACACCACCAAGCCGCAGATCGCCGCGCTGTTGAATTGGAAAAACGAAGCCAACAACGTCGGCCTGCTGGTGCAGGCGTTCTACCAGAAGCGCGATCTGCGCCGCGATGGCCAGGAAATCGTCGGTGGCTTCGTGCCGATCGCGGACGACGCCCCGGTGGTCGCGACCAATCCGGATCTGGCCGGCGTGTACTATCCGAGCCTGCCGGGCGCGGTCTACTTCAGCCAGACCCGTGAACGCCAAGGCGGCCTCATTGAACTGCAGGTCAAGGCCAGCGATACGCTGACCTTTGGCCTGAGCGGCTTCATGTCGAAGATGGACGCGAAGAATTACAACCGCAACTTCATGCTGTGGACGGGCAACTTCGTGCCGAACCAGGCGCCGCTGCCGGGCTACGTGATCAAGGACAACACCCTGGTTCATGCCGAGTATGCGGGCGTCGCCGGTACCGGTTACGGCATCTACGACATGATCTCGCGTCCGGAGTCGGCGTCCGAAGCCAACTACCTGACCTTCGACATGGACTGGCAGGCCAGCGAGAACCTGGACATCAAGGGCCAGATCGGCACGACCAAGGGCAAGGGCAAGACCCCGACCCAGAACATCGCCGAAGTGGTGACCGGCCGCGGCGGCGGCGGCGGCTGGAATGTCAATGGCACCGGCCGTCCGACCGATTGGTACCTGGGCGGCGACTACAGCCAGCCGACCACCGACGGTTTCGGCACCTGGGGCATCCAGTACTTCGACGTGCAGGACAAGGAAGACTGGGCCAGCTTCGATGCCGAACTGTTCCTCGACAAGGGTGTGTGGTCGTCGCTGGACTTCGGCATCCGCTATTCGGATCACACCCGTGAGGTGAACAGCCCGTATGGTTCGGATCCGGGCAACATCGCTGCCGCACTCGCCAACGGCGCAGTGGGTAGCTATCCCGGCAACTTCGGCAAGGATCTGGGTGGCAGCTTCCCGACCAATATCTGGTACTTCACCGCCGACGCGCTGCTGGATGCGGTTCGCAACAACTCCACCGTCCGCAAAGACGGCGCGCGCCACAACTACGCCAGCGAATTCAACATCAATGAGAAGAACGCCGCCGCTTACATCCAGGCCAACCTGGAAGGCGAGCGCTGGAACGCCAACTTCGGCCTGCGCTATGTCGACATTCGCCAGGACATCGATTATTTCGATGCCGTCCGTGGCGGCGTGACGCCAGACGTCAGCAGCCTGTTCGGCGACTTCGTGCGGGTGAACGACAAGAATACGCATTCGCGCGTGCTGCCCAGCGCCAACTTCAAGTTCGACCTGACCGACGACCTGGTGCTGCGCCTGGCCGGTTCGCAGACGATGACGATGCCGGATTATTCGGCCATGACCGGTGCGGTCTCGCTGTCCAACCTGACCCACACCGGCAGCGCGGGCAACTCCAACCTGAAGCCGATCATCGCGACCAACTTCGATGCATCGCTGGAGTGGTACTTCATGCCGCGCGGCTTGCTGTCGGCCAGCATCTTCTCGATGGATCTGAAGAACTACGTCAAGTTCGGCAACGTTACCCGCCCGTACGTCAACGACCAGACCGGCAACATCGAGGACTACGACATCACCCTGCCGGTCAACAGCGATGGCCGCGTGCGTGGCATCGAGCTGGCTTACGAACAGCCGATCGGCGATCACTTCGGCATCCAGGCCAACTACACCTATGCCGATGGCGAAGCCGAGGGTGGCGATGATCTGGTCGGCACCTCGAAGAACACCTACAACCTGTCCGGTTTCTTCGAGAACGATCGCTTCAACGCCCGGGTCAGCTACACCTTCCGCTCCTCGTTCTATCACGGCATGTTGCGCGCCAATCAGTACTACCAGGATGACACCGCCAACCTGGCGGCCTCGGTCGGCTTCAAGGCGACCGACTTCCTGACCATCAGCCTGGACGCGCTCAACCTCAACAACGAGACGCTGAAGTATTACGTGGCAGACGGCCGTCCGCAGGCGTTCTACAACAACGGACGCCAGTACTACCTGAACTTCCGCTACAAATTCTGATCCAACGCAACGTCTAGATTCGCAGTGCTCCCTCTACGGGCTCGGACTTGTCCGAGCCCGTTTTTTTTTGGAAAGTCCTCGCGTTTCACCGATGGGACTCTCGTGCGGAGCCATCCCGCATCGCACCTTGGCGACGTCGGTACTGCCCATGCACTCCCCTACCTGACGCATCCGCACGCCAACAGAGCGACCACGGGACATCGGTGCCGAATCGAGTTGATGCCGGCAAGCCGCGCGCCGGCCTTGCGGTTCAAATTTCTCGCAGGGCACCGAATCCATAGCCAGACATGCTCACGTTTCCGCGCTTCGCCATGCAGGCGGAAACTGGTTGCTCGCACCGGGAACAAAAGAGCTAAAGGTCTTCCTCATACGATCTTCTTGCGAGTGGGCCTTATCCGTGTGTGGGCGTCGCATGCAGACGCGGTTCGAGGCCACAGTCGAGCCAGCTCAATCCTCTGAGGTTTGACGGCATCCGGCGCAGCCACACCGATCCCGACGCCACTTCAGGCCGCTGCCAGAAACCGAAGCCGCTCAATCTGCCGGCGCGCGCGGTGCCGTACCCCGACAACAGGCCGCGATCGCCCGGTACCCGCGATACACATCCGGCCGGACATGTGCGCGCCGGTTGGGCAACGCCCACGTTTGCCGGCACTTCCATGACGCCCTGATTCGTTTGCCCCTCCCGGTCGGAATACACCCTCTGGGCGCCCCTTTTCGTTCGCTAGGAGCTGGATAATTTTTTACAGAGAATCCACTAAAAATGGTGTACCCCCTGAATTAACCGGGGCATTTCCGGACATTCCACAGCCAATCAAGACAAAAATCTCATCAAATCAATCGCTTTCTTGCCGCGCCGCAGCACATCTTTTATGAAAATTTTTTGCAACTTGCTTGACAACGTTGTCAGCACTCTCCCACACTCGGCCTCGAAAGGAGCCTGAGGGGGCTTCCGTCTGCGGGACATGTGGGGAGACGTGTGGCTGCCATCAATCCAGCGCCCAGAGCGGAATCGCGACTGCCGGAACAGGCCATGTTCCCGGGTACCGCCGCGACCGGTTTCCACGTCCGTGCGGACCTGATGCCGACCATCGGCGGCTCCGCCCAGCCAGCCATCGCCATCGGCTGCCCGCCCCCGGCCCGCGGAACACCGCGGCGCGAATCGCTCCAACGCATTGCCGCGACGCGGGTCGGGCATGGACCCCGGGACGTCGCCGACGCCTCTCGTGGCCATCCCACCCGGATCGCATCCTCGGCAAACAACGGCGAGTTGCCCGCCGTGGGAGTCAGGCAACCGCACGCCCCGCCTGCAAGGCGGGCCGACCAAAAAAAACATGATGGGAGAGACAGCATGAGCCACCGCAAGACCGCACTATCCGCCGCAATCGTGATGTGTTTGAGCATCACCGCGCACGCGCAGGACGCCGCCCCCGCACCGGCCGCCGCCGGCGATGCCACCGAGCTGGACAAGGTCGTCGTCACCGGCATCCGCGCCAGCCTGCAACAGTCGTTGGACACCAAGCGCAACGCCGACGCCATCGTCGACGTGATCACCGCCGAGGACGTCGGCAAGTTCCCGGCCACCAACGTCGCCGAGGCGATGACCATCATTCCGGGCGTGGCCATCGACCGCGCGTTCGGCCAGGGCGAGAAGGTCAGCATCCTGGGTACCGATCCCTCGCTCAACCGCACGCTGCTGAATGGCCAGTCCATCGCTTCCGGCGACTGGAACATGTCCGAGTTCCCCACCCGCACCTTCAACTATTCGCTGCTGGCGCCACAGTTGGTCGGCAAGGTGGAAGTGTTCAAGTCACCGGAAGCGCGCATCGACGAAGGGTCGATCGGCGGCACCGTGATCATCAGCACCCGCAAGCCGCTGGACATGGCCAACGACATCACCATCGCCGGCCAGATCAACTACGTGCGCAATGACCGTGTCGAAGACACCGATCCGCAGGCCTCCGCCTTGTTCGGCTGGAAGAACGACGCCGGGACGTTCGGATTCATCGTGTCGGCGCAGAAGGCCAAGGAACAGATCCGCCGTGACGGCATCGAATCCTACGGCACCGTCACCGCCGCGCAGTACCGCAACGGCTCGGGCGGCGCCCCGGGCTCGGTGGCGTCCGGCAACTGCACCGGCGCCTGCGAGCAGACCCTGACCAACAACATGACCGCGGTCGGTCCCAACTCGATGAGCGCTCACTTCTTCGAGCAGGAGCGCGATCGCCGCACTTACTCGGCCTCGCTGCAATTCAAGCCGGTCGAGCAGTTGGACATCGAACTCAACGCATTGAAGATCGACTCCAGCTACGATCATTCCACGCAGTCGATGTTCGCGATGCAGGGCAATACCTGGAACAGCCTGAGCAGGCTGACCGACGTCACCGTCCAGAATGGCCTGATGACGCGCGGCACCATGAACGATGGCCTGGTCATTTTCGATCTGCAGAACCGCCAGGCGGCGGTCGAATCCAAGACCTATGACCTCAAGGCCACCTGGAACGACGAGCGCTGGTTCGCCTCGACCCAGTTGGGTTCGACCAAGGCCGATGGCGGCCCGCGCCAGGTGTTCGGCGAATTCCTCGCCCGCGCCGACTACACCTGGGACATCAGCAACGCACCCAAGCATCCGGGCAGCCTGACCTTCCACGGCGCCAATCCGTTCCTTGATCCGTCGTCCTTCCAGATGGATGCGGGCTGGGGTGGCAACGTCGTGGAGAAGCCGACCCTGGACAAGGAGAAGTACGGCCAGGTCGATTTCGGCCTGAAGCTCGACTCGCCGGTCTACCTGCTGCGTTTCGGCTACAAGAAGCGTGATCACGAGACCAGCCAGATCCAGCGCGGCGTGATTCTTTCCGGTGTCACCACCGCCGCATCCCGGTTCAGCCCGCGCTGGCTGCCGGGCAACTACCTGGACGGCTTCAGCGGCTACGGCGATCTCGGCCGGCGCTTCACCATCGACGGTTCCCAGTTGGCCGACTATATCCTCGGCGGTGAATGGCTGCCGCCCGGCCAGAGCATGACGCCGATCTCCACCTTCAACTCGGCCGAGTTTGTCCGCAACACCTGGTCGATCAATGAAGACATCCAGGCTGCGTACGTCCAGGCCGATTTCAGCTTCGGCAAGCTGCGCGGCAACGTCGGCGTCCGCCATGTACGGACGGAATCGGAGAACGGCAGCTGGAAGTGCTCGGTCAACGTCGCCAACTGCGCGGTCAGCCAGTACGTGCCGCAGGTGCTGAAGAAGAAGTACAACAACACCCTGCCCAACGTGAATCTTGTCTACGACGTCAACGACGAGTTCGTGCTGCGCTTCTCCGCGGCGCAGGTGATGGCGCGCCCCAACTACGCGGACATGTCCAGCTACCTGTGGCTGGCGGACGCCACCCTCAAGGGCGGCGGCGGCAACCCGGACCTCAAGCCCTACCGCTCCACCAACCTGGACCTGTCGGCCGAGTGGTACTTCTCGCCGAACTCGATCCTGGCCGGCTCGGTCTTCTACAAGGACATCTCCGACTACGTGCTGATGACCTCGGGCAAGGAAGATCACTGGAACATCAACCAGAACCAGGTCAGCACCTACGATGTGGATCGCCCGCGCAATGCCGGTGACGCCAAGGTCAAGGGCGCGGCCATCGCCTACCAGCAGGATATCGGCGCGGGTTTCGGCGTCCTGGCCAACTACACGTTCTCCGATGCCCAGGCCAACAGCGGCCGCGATCTGCCGTTCAATTCCCGCCACCAGTTCAACATCAGCCCCTACTTCGAAAGCGGCAACTGGAGCGCGCGGATCACCTACGGCTGGCGTGACAAGTACTTCACCCAGGTCAGCGGTGGACGCGAAATCTGGGTCAAGGAATACGCATCGCTGGATGCCAGCGTCGGCTACCGCGTCAACGAATTCCTCAGCGTCAGCCTGGATGGCATGAACCTGCTCGACGAGGAGTACCACAGCTACTCGGGCGTGGAACAGCTGACCCGCGGCGTGTATCGCACCGGTCGCCGCTTCATGACCTCGCTGCGCGTGCAGTTCTGATGCCTTCGCTTTGCCTTTGACATTATTGTCTCTCCACGGGTCCAGGACTTCTGGGCCCGTTTTTTTTGGAACAGGGAATCCAGGAAAAACCATGACATCCCCAAGCCATCACTTTCCGCGCCGCCTCGCCGCAGGCACGAGCCTGCTGGCCGCGCTGGCCATGTCGCACGCGCTGGCCGGCGACGCCGCTTCGCCCCCGGCATTCGCCTTGATCCCGGCCCCCGCCAACCTGCAGGCGAACGAGGGCAGCTTCGTGCTGGACGCCGGTACGCTCCTGCACGCCGAGGGTGCAGCCGCCCGCAGGGTCGCCGACCAGTTCGCGGACTTCCTCGCAAGCACGCGCGGCACGCGTCTTGCGCTCTCCAGTCAGGGGGAAGGCGGCGTTGTCTTCGCGCTCGATCCGGCGGTTTCGGCTTCTTCGCCGGAAGGCTATCGCCTGGAAGTAACGCCCCAACGGATCCGCGTCACCGCCGCCGACGAGCGCGGCCTGTTCTACGGCGCCGTCACGCTCTGGCAACTGGCCACCCAGTCACCCGCGCTGCCGGCACGGATACCGGCGGCCAGCATCCAGGACGCGCCCCGCTTTCCCTGGCGCGGCTTCATGCTCGACTCCGCACGCCACTTCCAGTCGCTCGACGAGATAAAGCAGATCCTCGATGCGATGGCGCTGCACAAGCTCAACACCTTCCACTGGCACCTGACCGATGACCAGGGCTGGCGCATCGAGATCAGGAAGTATCCGAAGCTGACCGAAGTCGGCGGCTGCCGGGTCGCGGCCGGCGAAGCCGGCGTCGGTGCGGATGGCCAGCCGAAACCCTATTGCGGCTTCTATACCCAGGACCAGATTCGCGAGATCGTGAAGTACGCGGCCGATCGCCACATCACCGTGCTGCCGGAAATCGATGTGCCCGGCCACGCGCAGGCCGCGATTGCCGCGTATCCGGAGCTGGGCGTGCTGGGCAGCACGCCGCCGGTTTCCAACCAGTGGGGCGTGCACAGTTATCTGTTCAACACCGAGGAAAGCACCATCACTTTCCTGGAGGACGTGCTGACCGAGGTCATCGCGCTGTTCCCGGGACGCTACGTGCACGTGGGTGCGGACGAGGCGGTCAAGATCCAGTGGGAAAACTCCGCGCGCGCGCAGGCGCGCATCCGCGAACTCGGCCTGAAGAACGAGTTCGAGATGCAGAGCCACATCATCAAGCGGCTGGAGAAATTCCTGGAAGCCCACGATCGCCGCCTGATCGGCTGGGACGAAATCCTCGAAGGCGGCCTGCCGCCGGAAGCCACGGTGATGTCCTGGCGCGGCACCGAGGGCGGACTGGAAGCCGCCACCCAGGGCCACGACGTGGTGATGACGCCCAAGTCGCATCTGTACCTGGACTACCACCAGACCACCTCGCCGAATGAACCGCCGGGCCGGCCGACCCAGGTGCCGCTGGAAAAGGTCTACGGTTTCGAGCCGGTGCCCGAAGCGCTCGCACCGGCGCTGCGCCATCACATCCTCGGCCTGCAGGCCAACGTGTGGACCGAACACACGCGCTACTACGCACGTCTGCAGCATCATCTGTATCCGCGCCTGGCGGCATTGGCCGAAGTGGGCTGGACGCCAGCGGCGCGCAAGGACTACGCCGATTTCCTCAAGCGTCTGCCCGCGCAGTTGCAGCGCTACCAGGCGCTCGGCATCGCCTATGCGAAGACGCCGTTCGAGGTGATGGTCACCGCGCAGGAACAGCGCGCGGCCAGCAAGGCGCAGGTCACGCTCGCCAATCCGCTCGGCTACGAGATCCGCTACACCCTGGATGGCAGCGCACCGGCTGCCACCTCGGCACGCTATGCCCAGCCGTTCACGGTGACGCCACCGGCGCAGGTGCGCGCCGCCGCCTTCTTCGACGGCAAACCGCTGGCGGAGTCCACCGGGCAACGGGTGGACCGCGACTGGCTGCTGCGCCGGACCAGCGATGCGCTGGCCAGTTGTCCGGAAGGCGGCCGCCTGCTGCTGCGGCTGGAGGATGACGGCCCGCGCGACGGCGCGCGCGCGATGTTCAACGTCACCATCTTCAATCCGTGCTGGCAGTGGCCGCAGGCGGATCTGGCCGGAATCACCAAGCTTCAGGTGCGCGCCGGACGCATTCCGTACTACTTCCAGCTGGCGCACGACGAGGTCAACCGCAAGTTTGAGCCGGCGCGCTCGGCGCACGGCGAACTGCTGGTCCGCGCCGGCAGCTGCAAGGCCGAGCCGTTCGCCACGGTGCCGCTGCCGGCCAAGCCCGACGCCGACGGTTTCGTCACCCTCGATGCGAATCTGCCGGCCGGGCTCGCCGGCAAACAGGACCTGTGCCTGGTGTTCACCGGCGACACGCGGCCGGAGATGTGGGTGCTGGACGAGGTGCGACTGGTACCGCGCTGACGCATCCGCACAACGCCCGCATCCGGCGGGAGGATTCTCCACCTCTCACCCACGCCCCTCGTCCGCACGCGGACGGGGGGCTTTTTTTTTGCAGGCGTTCCGCTTACACCGGCCTGCGAACCCGCTGCTCCAGCCGCAGCAGCAGATCCCGCAGCGGCGTCAGCACGGTGGACAGGCCGAGCAGCACGCCGACGGTGTTGGCAATGGCGTCCAAAGGATCGCGCATGCGATCGGTGGTGTAGGCGCCCTGGGCGAATTCCACGCCGATGCCCACGATCACCAGTGCAAGTCCGGCGGTCATCCAGCCGCCGCGGCCGCGGAACAGTTGCACGGCCCCGGCGGCCAGCAGGAAGTAGGCCAGGCCATGCTCCAGCTTGTCGGTACCCGAGGGCATGTCCGGGAATGGCGGTGGCGGCCCCAGCGACAACCCGACCACGGCGGCGATGGCCAGCAGCCACAGGCACAACCAGAGCCGGGGATGGCGGAACGGTTTCAGCAGGGTCATCTCACAGGCGCCAGGTCAGGTCGTTGGCGAGGAAGGCCGGGCCGAACTCGACGTCGCGCGCGAATCCCATCACCTGGAACCGCTCGCCCATCTCGCTGGGCAAGGTCAACTTCTTCGCCTCATTGCGGAAACGCAGTTTGGCGACGTCATCGGCCCTTTCCTCGATTTCCCGCAGGCGTTCGGGCAGGCCGTTGCCGAGCAGGAAACTGGCCTGGTCGCTGTAGCCGGCCAGTTCGAAACCGGCCTGGGTGCCGGCCTCGGCCAGCGCGGTGAAATCCACCGAGGCGGTCAGGTCCTGCAGGCCCGGCCATAGATACGGATCGGCGTGCATGTGTTGGCGGTAGAACGCGCGCAGCGTGCCCTGGTCGCGATCCGGCAGGTAGTACTCGCGGCGCGGATGACCGTAGTCGACGAACAGCATCGCGCCGGAACGCAGGCCACCCATCACCGCCTGGATCCAGTACGGCAGCTGCGGCAGCAGTTCGGAGCGGTAGCCATCGGGGAAGGGCTGTTCGAGATAGCGCTCGACATGGCGGACCGCGGCCGCCAGCAAGGCATCGGCCGGGCGGTCGGTGCGGATGAAGCGTTCGCCTTCGTCCAGCGCCACGTATTCCTCGAACACCTCGCCATCGCGCAGGGTGAAGCGCGGCGTCGGCAGCGCGTCGATCACCTCGTTGGCGAACAGCACCCCGTTCCAGGTTTCGCCCGGCGGCCCGTCCAGCCATTCGATCAACGCGAATACCGGTGGAATCAGCCGCTGTGACAGGCGCTCGCGCTGGCGTTCGCGCAGGTCGGCGCTGGGTTCGAGGATGGCGTAGCGCGCCGGCAGCGCGTCCAGTTCCAGCAGGCGCTTGAGCATCACTTCGGCGAAGGCACCGCTGCCGCCGCCCAGTTCCAGGAACTCGGCCTCCGGCCCCAGTTCCTGCAACACCGGCGCGACCGCGCTGGCGACGCAGGCGGCGAACAGCGGCCCCAGTTCCGGCGCGGTGACGAAATCGCCGGCGCCGCCGAACTTGGCGCTGCCGGCGCTGTAGTAGCCCAGCCCGGGTGCGTAGAGGCAGCGCTCCATGAAACGCGAGAACGGCAGGAAGCCCCCGTTGGCGCGGATTTCCTCGCGCAGCAGGGCCGCCAAACGCTCGCTGTGCGCCAGCGCCTCGGCGTCGGGAAGAGGTAACTGGGCCGGCATGGGGCCACTCGATGTCTGCGGATCCGGGACGCATTGTACGTGCCCGCGATTCATCCTAGCCAAGCGGCGAAGCCGCGCCTAGAATCATGATGCACGGCAACAACGGAACCGCCATGACCTATTGCGTCGGCATCGAGGTGGACGAAGGCCTGGTCTTCGCGTCGGATACCCGCACCAGCGCCTCGTTCGACGATGTGCGCGTGTACCGCAAGATGCATAGCTTCGAATACCCCGGGGAGCGGGTGTTCGTCATCCTGTCGGCGGGCAACCTCGCCACCACCCAACTGACCATCTCGCGGTTGCAGCGCGACGCCGGCGATGCCGCGGCCCCCCGCAGCCTGCGCAGCTTCGCCCATCTGTATGAAGTGGCCGAGTACGTCGGCGACGTACTCGTGGCCAGCCAGGCCAAGGTCAGTGACGAAGCGCAGCAGAGCGGCGTCAGCGTGCAGGCCACGCTGATCCTGGGCGGCCAGATCGCCGGCGAGCGGCCCGGGCTTTACATGATCTACCCGCTCGGCAACTGCATCGCCGCGTCGCCGGAGACCCCCTACCTGCAGATCGGCGAGTCCAAGTACGGAAAACCCATCCTGGACCGCATCCTGCGCCCGCAAACCACGCTGGAGGACGCCGCCCGCTGCGCGCTGGTATCGCTGGATTCGACCATCCGCTCCAACCTTTCGGTCGGCATGCCGATCGATCTGACATTGCTGCGCGCGGGTGATCTCAGGCTGACCCAGACGCTCCGGCTGGAAAGCGACACGCCCTTGTATTCGGAAATCCACGAGACCTGGTCGCGCAAGCTGGAGGCGGCGGTGCACGGCCTGCCGCGTTTTCCGTGGGAACCCCCGCGCGAGGTCGAGGAACCGGCTTCCACAGTGCCGGCAATGCCGCCACGGCGCTTGCCGTCGCGACAGGATCCGGGCGACATGCAGGGCCAGCAGTAAACGCTCCGCATCCGTGGAAGCTGGCGCCGACAATGTCGGCTCAACCGTGAAAGTAGCCTTCGGCGATGGCGTCGTGCAGTCGTCCCAGGTTGACCTGGATCTCGTCCATGAACGCCGCCGGATTGCGTTGCGCCAGCGATACCGGATCGGCGTTGCGGGTCAGCCCGATCACCCGGTTGAGATGGCGATCCACTCCCGGCCGCGGCGGCATGGTCGGCAACACGTTCTGCACGCGCGACAGGCAGAACTGCACGCTGCGCGGAAACTCGCCGTTCTGCAGCAGGAAACGCAGCGCCAGCTCGGCGCTGACCCGTTGGCGCACATGCCGACGGAACATCTGGTAGGCCGCCAATGAATGCAGCACGCTCAACCACTGCATGTTGCGGAAGGTCTCGCGATCCTCGTCATTGCGTGGCCTGACCAGGCCCGAGGCGCCTGCGTCGATGATGCGGGTGGTCATGTCGGCCTGCTCCAGCGCGGTGCCCAGGCGCAGGAACTGGAAGCCGATGTCACGGCTGACGTTGGCACTGAGCAGACCGGACACCTTGAGGCAGCCATCGATGATGCGGTTCAGGAAATCGACGCGGTAACGGCGGCTCAGGCCACGCTCGCCGGTGGTCTCGATCTGCTGGTGCAGATCGTTGATGGCTTCCCAGACCTCCTGCGGCAGGCTGTCGCGGACGCTGCGCAGGAGTTCGCGCGCGGCATCCACCGAACTGCGCAACGACGAGGGGTTATGAGGTTCCAGCAACAGGAAGCGCACCACGTCCACGTCGCCCACATCGCCACCGGACTCGGGAAACCGCTGGGCGAAAAACTCGCCGGCGCCCACCGTATCGATCATCGGCCGCCAGGTGAAATGCACCGAACGCGGCAGATCCAGCTGCAGTTGGCTGCCGACGCCCACGAGCCGCGCGGTGTTCTCCGCGCGCCGCACATAGCGACTGAACCAGTACAGGTTGTCGGCCACGCGCGACAGCATCAGGCGTCCTCCTCGTCGACATCGACGACCCAAGTGTCCTTGGCGCCGCCTCCCTGCGAGGAGTTGACCACCAATGACCCCTTGGTCATCGCCACCCGGGTCAATCCGCCCGTGGTGACATGGATGTCCTGCCGCGACAACACGAAAGGACGCAGATCCAGGTGCCGGGGCGAGGGCCCCTGCTTGGAGACGATGGGGGCGGTGGACAACGACAGCGTGGGTTGCGCCATATAGTTCCGCGGATTGGCTTCGATCAGCTGGCGAAACCTGTCGCGCTGGCGCTTGGTGGAGCGCGGGCCGATCAGCATGCCGTAGCCACCGGATTCGTTGGCCGGCTTTACCACCAGTTGTTCCAGGTGATCCAGTACGTACCTGCGTTCCTTTGGGTTGTGGCACAGGTAGCTGGGCACATTGGGCAGGATCGGTTCCTGATCCAGGTAGTACTTGATCATCTTCGGCACGTAGGCAAACACCACCTTGTCGTCGGCTACGCCGGCGCCGGGGGCGTTCGCCAGCGCCACCTTGCCGGCGCGCCAGCTGCGGATCAGGCCGGGAACACCCAGCACGGAATCCGGATGGAATACTTCCGGATCGATGAACAGATCGTCCACCCGCCGATAAACGACGTCGACGCGCTGCGGCCCGTACACCGTCCGCATGTAGGTGCAGTCATCGTCGGCAACGAACAGATCGCTGCCTTCCACCAGTTCGATGCCCATCGCCTGCGCCAGGTAGGCGTGCTCGAAATAGGCGCTGTTGAACACCCCCGGCGTGAGCAGGACGATGCTGGGCGTGTCCCCCGGCCGCGGTGACAAAGCCGCCAGGGTGTCGTACAGCTGCGAAGGATATTCATCGACCGGCAGGATGGTGCTGGTTTCGAACAGTTCCGGAAACACGCGCTTGGCGACCATGCGGTTTTCCAGCATGTAGGACACACCGCTGGGGATGCGCAGGTTGTCTTCCAGCGCATACAGGGTGCCGTCGCCGTCACGGACCAGGTCGGAACCGCAGATATGCGCCCATACCCCCAGCGGGGGCGTAATGCCAACGCAGTGCGCGCGGAAGTTGACCGAGTCCTTCAGCAGCATCGCCGGGAACACTTTGTCGCGGACGATGCGCTGCTCGCCGTAGATGTCGCCGATGAACAGGTTCAGCGCCTGCATGCGCTGCTTCAGGCCGGCTTCGGTGCGCTGCCATTCGCGGCGATCGATGACCCGCGGAATCAGGTCGAACGGAAGCGTGCGGTCGACGTTGCGGCCGTCCGAATAGACGGTGAAGGTGATGCCCTGGGCCCGGGCCACCACGGCGGCGGCAAGTTGGCGCTGGGCGAGTTCGCGGCTGCCCAGACCGGAGAGGTAGTCGACCAGACGACGCGCGGCGGGACGCGGGCTGCCGTCAGGCTGAATCAGCTCGTCAAAGGTGGTGGTACGGTACTTGTCCCAGTCCATCCGCTCTTTCCGCGCCGCCACCGGCGACATGCCTGCGTGGTTACTGCATTGCAACATGCGCGAAACCCCGCGGGGCGTCAAGCGGCATGCGTCCCCGGGGTCCACCGGCGACAATGGGGCTCATTTTCCAGGAGGTTCCGCATGTCCGAGTCGTCCCCCGTCGCCCTCGTCACCGGCAGCGCCAAACGGGTGGGCGCAGCCATCGCACGCGGACTGCACGCCGACGGCTACGACCTGGCCCTGCACTATCGGCATTCCGGCGAGGCCATGCAGGCACTGGCCGGCGAACTTGAGGCCGCGCGCCCCGGCAGCGTGCTCACCCTGCACGCGGATCTGGCCGAGTTCGATCGGCTGCCGGAACTGGTCGCGCGCACCGTCGGCCACTATGGCCGGCTGGACGCCCTGGTCAACAACGCCTCGGCCTACTACGCCACGCCGATCGGCCAGGCCACGCCGCAGCAGTGGGACGAACTGTTCGCCTCCAACGCGCGTGCGCCGTTCTTCCTGGCGCAGGCGGCCGCGCCGCACCTGAAGGCCAGCCATGGCGCCATCGTCAGCATCGCCGACATCTACGCCGAGCGTCCGCTCGGCGGACACACCATCTACTGCATGGCCAAGGCCGCGCTGGTGATGATGACCAAATCACTGGCACGCGAGCTGGGGCCGGAAGTGCGGGTGAACGCGGTCGCGCCGGGCAACGTGCTGTGGTCGGAGAATCCGGTCAAGGCGGAAACCCTGGAGCTGGTGCATGCGCGTACCGCGCTCAAGCGCCAGGGCGCGCCGGACGACATCGTCTCGGCGGTGCGCTGGCTGCTGGGCGGCAACGGCTACATCACCGGTCAGGTGATCGCCATCGACGGCGGCCGCTCGCTGTTCATCTGACCGGGGCAACCTGCTCCGCGAGATCCACGAACACCGGATGCTCGAGCTTGGCCGGGTTTTCCCAGCGCAATTCACCGTCCGGGGCGTACTCGCGGGCCAGATCCAGATCGATGGCGCACGCGTCATCGCCAGGATGGCGGCCGAGTTCGACTTCCAGCGCCTTCAGGCGCGCATTGAACGCGGTTCTTTCCAGCGCGGTTTCGAGCAGGATCGCCTGGTTGGCGTAGCGATGCGGGTCACCCGCCACCACGCTGCCACCGCTGACCAGCGGCGAAAGCGCCAGGATCCTGCCCTCGCCGGCCAGCGCGTCGCGCGCGCGCGCCAGTTGCGCCTCGCCGTCGGTGCCGCTGCCCAGGATCAGCAGGTAGCGGTGCGCGCTCATGCCGAAGGCGATGCCCGCTCGTCCGCCTGCTTCAATGCGGTCGCCATCAACGCCGCGGCCACGCCCGCGTCGGACGATTCCTGGAACACCCGCAGGCCGAACTCCGGCAGGATCGCCAGCAGGTGATCGAAGATGTCCGACTGGATGTTCTCGTAGACGCCCCAGCGGATGTCGCGGGTGAAGCAGTAGATTTCCAGTGGCAGCCCGGTGGATCCCGGCTGCTGCTGGCGCACCAGCAGGGTCATGTCCTGGTGGATGCCCGGATGGTTGCGCAGGTAGTTCTCCACGTAGGCGCGGAAGGTGCCGAGGTTGGTCACCCGGCGCGCGTTCAGTGGATGGATGCCGCGCTGTTCCAGATCGCTGTTCCAGGCGGAGATTTCCTTGCCCTTGTCGTTCAGATAGCGATCCAGCACGGTGAAGCCGTGCATGCGACGCAGTTCCTCGTCGGTGAGGAAGCGCACGCTGTGCTGGTCCAGGTACAGCGAACGCTTGATCCGGCGACCGCCGGCCTCGCTCATCCCGCGCCAGTTCTTGAACGAATCGTTGATCAGCTTCTTGGTCGGGATGTTGGTGATGGTCTTGTCCCAGTTCTGCACCTTCACCGTATGCAGGGCGATGTCGATCACGTCGCCGTCGGCGTTGAGCTGGGGCATCTCGATCCAGTCGCCCACCCGCACCATGTCATTGGAGCTGATCTGCAGGCTGGCGACCAGCGACAGGATGGTGTCCTGGAACACCAGGATCAGCACCGCCATCATCGCGCCCAGTCCCGACAGCAGGATCAACGGCGAGCGGTCGATCAACGTCGCCACCATCAGCACGCCCGCCAGCGTGAACACCACGATCTTCAGCAGTTGCAGGTAGCCCTTGATCGGCTTGTTGTGCGCGTCCGGACGGCGCTGGTAGATCTGGTTGACCAGATCCATGGCGCCGGAAAAGGCCAGCGCGAGGGTCAGGATGATGAATGCGGTGCAGACGTTGCGCACCACCGTGACCAGGTGTTCCGGCAGATCCGGCACCGCGACCACGCCGGCCGACAGCACGATCGCCGGGATGACGTTGGCGAGACGCGGAATCACCCGCAGGCGCACCTCATGCGGCTCGCCCAACGGCAGCGAGTTGAGCATCCGCCGCAGTCCGCGCAGCAGCACGCGCTTGGTCACCCAGTTCGCCAGCCAGGCGGCCAGCACCAATGCGCAGATGACCAGCGTGGTGTAGGCCCAGGGATAGGGTTGCAGCCAGGCGCGCAGTTGTTCCAGATAGTCGTTCATGCCGGCTTCGCCGAAGTCCGTTCGATGATCACGCCCACCGCGGCGGCGTTGGCGACCGCGCCGGGCTTGCTCAGCCGCAGGCGCAGCCAGGCCACCCCGAATTCCTCGATCACCAGCGCGGCGCAGCGTTCGGCCAGGGTTTCGACCAGGCCGAATTCGGATGCCTGGATGAAGGCGGTGAGGCGGCGGCTGATCGCGTCGTAGTCGAGCGTGTCGGCGACGTCGTCGCTGGCGGCGGGCTTGCGGTTGTCGAACCCGAGTTCGAGATCCAGGCGCAGGGTCTGGCGGATGCGGCGCTCCCAGTCGTAGATGCCGATCACCGCGTCAGCCTGCAGGCCGTCGATGAAAACCTTGTCCATTTGCAACGGGAATCGAAATGCGGAACCGGAATGGTACCCGCCCGTGACGGAACCTTCCCTGTGCGCGCCTGTTCCTGCGACTGTTCCTGCGCCTATTCCTGCGCGATCGCCGCCGGTTCCGATGCCACCGGCTCGACCGGCGCCAGTGTCGCCATGTCCCAGCGCGGCGTCACCTTCACTTCGGCGCTCTCATGCTGGCCGGCTTCCAGCCGCAACGCGCCGGCGAAGGCGATCATGGCGCCGTTGTCGGTGCACAGATCCAGGCGCGGGAAACACACCCGCCCGCCGTTGCGCCGGGCGGCCATCTCCTGCAACCGCGCGCGCAGGCGCTTGTTGGCACCCACGCCGCCGGCGACGATCAGGGTGTCGCAACCGGCCTCGTCGAGCGCGCGCCCGCACTTGATCGCCAGCGTCTCGACCACCGCGTCCTCGAACCCGCGCGCGATGTCGGCCTTGGTCTGCGGCTGCTGATCGCTGTCGCGCCAGGCCAGCAGCACCTGCGTCTTCAGGCCCGAGAAGCTGAAATCCAGCCCGGGCCGATCGGTCATCGGCCGGGCGAACCTGAACCGGCCGGGCGTGCCGGATTCGGCCAGTCTGGCCAGTTGCGGGCCGCCCGGGTACGGCAGGCCCATCAGCTTGGCGGTCTTGTCGAAGGCCTCGCCGGCGGCGTCGTCCAGGGTTTCGCCGAGCAGGCGGTAACGGCCGATGGCGTCCACCGCCACCAGTTGGGTATGCCCGCCGGACACCAGCAGGGCCACGAACGGCGGTTCCGGCGGGTCATGCTCGATCAGCGGGGCCAGCAGGTGGCCTTCCATGTGGTGCACCGCCACCGCCGGCAGCTCCAGCGCCCAGGCCAGCGCGCGGGCCACGCCCGCGCCGACCAGCAGCGCGCCGACCAGGCCGGGGCCGGCGGTATAGGCGACCCCGTCCAGATCGCGGGTGTCCAGACCGGCCTCGGCCAGGGTCTGGCGGATCAGCGGCAGCAGCTTGCGGACGTGATCGCGGCTGGCCAGTTCCGGGACCACCCCGCCGTATTCGGCGTGCAGGGCGATCTGGCTGTAGACCGCATGGGCCAGCAGACCGTCCGCGCCGGTCCGGGCGGTGTCGTAGACCGCCACGCCGGTCTCGTCGCAGCTGGTTTCGATGCCTAGGACCTTCATGGGGCGCTATGTTGCACTTTTCCGAGGGCCGCCGCTATAATGCGCGGCTCACCCGGTCTGCCCGGGTCGTTTCCATCAACGAGATTACGTATGCCCAGCGTCAAAGTCCGCGAAAACGAGCCGTTTGAGTTTGCGCTCCGTCGCTTCAAGCGCACCTGCGAAAAGGCCGGCGTGCTGGCTGAAACCCGCAAGCGCGAGTTCTACGAGAAGCCGACCCAGGAACGCAAGCGCAAGGCCGCTGCCGCGGTGAAGCGCCAGCTGCGTCGCTCTTCGCGCGACGTCACCAAGCGCCAGCGCCTGTACTGAGCGACGGCGGTTCGCCAGAAGCCGGCACGCGCGAGCGTGGCCGGCTTTTTGCGTTTCTGGATCCCGTACATTCCCCATCCCTTTCCTGCCCCCGGCAGGTCCCCGGAGAACCCCCATGCCCCTGAAGCAGCAGCTCACCGACGACATGAAGACCGCCATGAAGGCGGGCGACAAGGACACCCTGGGCGTCATCCGCCTGGTCAACGCCGCCATCAAGCAGCGTGAAGTGGACGAGCGGGTGGAACTGGACGACGCCGCGGTGCTGGCCGTGCTGGAGAAGATGGTCAAGCAGCGCAAGGATTCGGTGAACCAGTACGAGGCCGCCGGCCGCGAGGACCTGGCCGCGGTCGAGCGCGCCGAAATCGTGGTGATCGAGCGCTACCTGCCGGCCAAGCTGGGCGAGGCCGAGATCCTGGCCGCCATCGATGCGGCCATCGCCGAGACCGGTGCCAGCGGCCCGGCCGACATGGGCAAGCTGATGGGCGTGCTCAAGCCGCGCCTGGCCGGCCAGGCCGACATGGGCCAGGTCTCGGCGCTGGTGAAGAAGAAGTTCGCGGGCTGAGCCCGCTGGCGGCGGGACGGCCGCGCGGCACTGGCCGCACCGTCTCGCCGGTATGCTTGTGCTTCCCCCATGCCCAGCGGAGCAGGCTCCGCTCCACGATGTCCCCGACGATCCTCCTGCGGGCGGCGACCCGCGCCGACCTGCCGCACATCCTCGCCTTCATCCGCGAACTGGCCGAATACGAGCGGCTGGCCCATGAAGCGGTCGCCACCGAGGCGCAGCTGGACCAGCACCTGTTCGGCCCGCGCCCGGCCGCCGAGGTGGTGATCGCCGAGGTCGACGGCGAACCCGCCGGCTTCGCCCTGTTCTTCACCAGCTTCTCCACTTTCCTTGGCCTGCCGGGCCTGTACCTGGAAGATCTGTTCGTGCGGCCGTCATTCCGCGGACTCGGCGTGGGCAAGCACCTGATGATTGATCTAGCGCGGCGCGCGGTGGAGCGCGGCTACGGCCGCTTCGAATGGTCGGTGCTGGACTGGAATGAACCGGCCATCCGCTTCTACCGCAGCCTCGGCGCGCTCGGCCAGGACGAATGGACGGTGCAGCGGGTGACCGGCGACGCCCTGCACCGGTTGGCGGCAACACTGGCGGATTGATCACGGCGCATCGCGCACTCACGGCGCGACGACACGCGCCTGTCATGCTGGCACCGTGTCTGGACGGATGCCGAACCCGATGCGGGGCCTGCGCGACCAGCTGCTGCGTTTCCTGAAGCGGTTCCACGCCAGCCTGCCGGTCGCGCTGGTGCGACGGTTCATCGAAATCGACGTGATGGCGCAGGCGGCGTCGCTGGCGTTCTATGCGCTGCTGTCGCTGGCGCCCTTGCTGATCCTGCTGCTGTGGCTGACCACCGCGCTCTATCCCAGCGCGCAGGAAGCGCTGTTGCGGCAGATCGGCGATCTGGCCGGCCGGGATGCCGCGGACATCGCCACCACCGTCCTGCGCAACGCGCGCAACCGCCCCAGCGTGGGTTCACTGGCCGGTGGCTGGAGTACGGTGCTGCTGTTCATCGGCGCCACCGCCGTGTTCGGCCAGCTGCAGCAGGCGCTGAACCTGATCTTCCACACCGACGCCCAGCGCCTGGAAGGTCCGTGGGCATGGCTGCGCAAGCGGATCTTCTCGTTCGGCGTGGTGCTCGCGCTGGGTTTCCTGCTGCTGGTGTCGATGACGCTCAATACCCTGCTGCAGGTGCTGTTCGCGCGGGTGCCTACGCTGCTGCCCGCGCTCGGCGAGCTGGCCTCGCTGGCGCTGTACGTGTTCGCCTTCGCGTTGCTCTACCACTACCTGCCGGATCGGCGGGTGGCATGGCGCCGCGCCTTTCTCGGCGGCGCGCTGACTTCGGTGCTGTTCATCGCCGGCCGCCGGGCGATCGGCCTGTACATCGCGCAGGCGGCGCCCGGCAGTGCCTACGGCTCGATGGGCACGCTGGTCATCCTGCTGGTCTGGATGTACTACGCCACGGTGGTGTTCCTGGTCGGTGCCCTGCTGACAGCGCTGATCGACGAACGGCTGGCCCGGCGCCGCCCGGCGGGCGCCCACCGGGCGTCCTGACGTCACCGGCCGGGGCGTGGAATACTACGCAGTCCATGGCCCGCATCCCCGACGCCTTCATCGACGAACTGCTCGCCCGGACGGATATCGTCGAGGTGATCAGCACGCGCGTGCCGCTGAAGCGGCAGGGCAAGGAGTACTCGGCCTGCTGCCCGTTCCACGACGAGCGCTCGCCCTCGTTCACGGTCTCGCCGACCAAGCAGTTCTACCACTGCTTCGGCTGCGGCGCGCACGGCACCGCGCTGTCGTTCCTGATGAATTACGACCGCCTGGAGTTCCTCGACGCGGTCGAGGAACTGGCCCGGCGCAACGGCATGGAAGTGCCGCGCGAAACCCAGCAGCGCAACCAGGACAACGACACCCGCGATCTGTTCGGCGCGCTGGAAGCGGCCGCGCGTTTTTTCCAGCGCCAGCTGGAAGGCAGCGACAAGGCGCGTGCCTACCTGGACGGGCGCGGCGTGGATGCGGCCACCCGCACGCAGTTCGCCATCGGCTACGCGCCGGATGGCTTTTCCGCGCTGAAGGACGCGCTCGGCACCGACGAGCGGCGGATGAAGCTGCTGGATCGCGCCGGCCTGTTCTCCAAGAACGATCGCGGCCACACCTACGACAAGTTCCGGGATCGGGTGATGTTCCCGATCTACGATCGCCGCGGCCGGGTGATCGCCTTCGGTGGCCGCGTGCTGCAGAAGGACGACGGTCCCAAGTACCTCAATTCGCCGGAGACCGCGCTGTTCCACAAGGGCCGCGAACTGTACGGCCTGTGGCAGGTGCGCCAGGCCAACCAGAAGATCACGCGGCTGATCGTGGTCGAGGGCTACATGGACGTGGTCTCGCTGTTCCAGTTCGGGGTCAAGGAAGCCGTCGCCACGCTCGGCACCGCGACCACGCCCGACCACGCCGAGCTGCTGTTCCGCAATGCCCCGGACGTGTACTTCTGTTTCGACGGCGACGCCGCCGGCCAGCGCGCCGCCTGGCGCGCACTGGAATCGGTGCTGCCGCGCATGAAGGACGGCCGCCAGGCGTTCTTCCTGTTCCTGCCCGATGGCGAGGATCCGGACACCATCGTGCGCCAGGAAGGCGCCGCCGCGTTCGATGCACGCCTGCAACAGGCGATGCCGTTGTCGGAGTTCTTCTTCCAGGAACTGGGCAAGGACATCCGCCTGTCGACCCTGGATGGGAAGGCGCGCCTGGCCGAGCGCGCGCGTCCGCTGCTCGCGCAGATTCCGGATGGCGCGTTCGGCGATCTGATGCGGCAGCGGCTGAGCGAGATCACCGGCGTCGGCGCCGCCACCGCATCCGCGCCACCGCCCGCCAAGCCCGTTCCCCGCGCCTCCGCGCATCGCTCCGCCGGCAACAAGCCCAGTCTGGTGCGCAGCGCCATTGTCTGCCTGCTGCACAAGCCGTCGCTGGCGCTGGCGCTGCAACCACCGCATGCCTTCGCCGGCCTGCGCCTGCCCGGCATCGAACTGCTGGTGGAATTGCTGGACATCGTGCACGCGCGGCCGGACATCACCACCGGCGTGCTGCTGGAACACTTCGCCGAACGCGAGGAGCTGCCCGCCTTGCAGAAACTGGCGATGCAGGAACTGCCCGGCGACGAGAACATCTGGCAGGCCGAACTATTGGACGCCGCGCACCAGATGGAAAAACAGTTGTTGCAGCAGCGTATCGACGAACTTCAGGTGAAACAGCGCAACATCGGCCTGGACGAAGCCGACAAATACGAATTGCGCGCCCTGCTGCAGGCGCGCGTGGCCCGCTGAACGAGGAGGTTCCCATGAAACGTGGATCCCGCCGTACCATCGCATCGTTCCGTCACCTGCTGGGCAGCGCCGTGCTGCTGTTCGCCCTGCAGGTCCAGGCGGGCGACTTCACCCAGCCGCGCCCCGGCCTGCATACCGGTGGCCAGCCCACCGCCGACCAGCTCGCCGATTTCTCCCGGCAGGGCGTGCGCACCGTCATCGACCTGCGTGCTCCGGGCGAGGATCGCGGTTTTGACGAAGCCGCCGCCGCCAGGCAGAACGGCATGCGCTACGAGCGCCTGCCGATCGCCGGCGCCGACGACCTGACCCCGGCCAACGCCAAGGCGCTGAAGAAGCTGCTGCAGGACGGCGGCGACAACGTGCTGCTGCATTGCGCCTCGGGCAACCGGGTCGGCGCGCTGCTCGCGCTGATGGCGACACAGGAAGAAGGCGCCAGCCGCGAGCAGGCACTGGAACTGGGACGCCAGGCCGGGCTGAAGTCGCTCGCGCCGGTGGTCGAACAGAAGCTCCAGACACCGTGATCACGTGCGGAACGGCCGGGTGACGCCCGGCCATTCCGCACGACGACACTGGCTCCCGGCGCGGGAACATGGGTAACCTCGGGTTTTCACCCGGGGAGAACCTTCGCATGACTCGTCATCCCGGCCGGAGCCTGCCTCTGGCCCTGGCATTGCTTGCCCTTCCCGCGCTGGCCCAGCCCGCGGCGACCGCCGCGGCGTCCCCCCAGGCGGCGGCACGCGAACAGATCGGCAACCGCACCACCGAATACGTGCCGGCGATTCCCGCCGAACTGGCCGAGCGCCTCAATCGCTACCAGAACACGCGTGGCGCGGGCTTCGCCGGCTGGACGCAGGAAGGCTGCCTGCTGATCTCCACCCGCTTCGCCGAAACCACCCAGGCGCATCAGGTGTGCCAGCCGATGGGCATGCGCGAGCAGTTGACCTTCTATCCCGAACCGATCAACAGCCTGGGAACCGCGCCGGCGAAGTCCGGGCGCAACGGTTTCGTGTTCGGCAAGGACGTGGGCGGCAACGAGTTCTGGCAGCTGCACTGGTTCGATTTGGGCACCCGCGAAACCACCCTGCTCACCGACGGCAAGGCGCGCAACCAAGGGCCGCTGTTCTCGCACGACGGCAAGCAACTGGCCTGGAGCAGCACCGCCCGCAACGGCAAGGACACCGATGTGTGGGTGATGGATCTGGCAACCCGCAAGGCGCGCACGGTGGTCACCGAAGGCGGCCAATGGGGCGCGATGGATTTCTCGCCGGACGGCAAGACGTTGCTGGTCAGCCAATATGTGTCGGTCAATGAATCCCATCCCGGCAAGGTGGATCTGGCCAGCGGCAAACTCACCCTTTTCCCGATCGAGGGTGGCAAGGCGGCGTCCGGCGGGTTCCGCTACGCGGGCGATGGCCGCGGGGTGTTCTACATCACCGACGAGAACCTCGACGGCAAGCCGCAGGAGTTCCGCACCCTGCGCTACCACAATCCCGCCACCGGCGAGTTCAAGGTGGTCAGCGCGGACATTCCCTGGGACGTGGATCAGCTGGACGTTTCCGACGACGGCCGCCACGTCGCCTACGTGAGCAACGAGGACGGCATCGATCGCCTGCATGTGTTCGCCTGGCCGTCGTTCCAGCCGGTCAAACTGCCCGACCTGCCGATCGGCATCGTCGGTGGAATGGGCTTCTCGCCCGATGGCGGCAAGCTGGCGCTGAGCCTCAACACCGCCACTTCGCCCAGCGATGTCTACGTGATCGATCTGGCCGCGGCGACGCTGACGCGCTGGACCCGCAGCGAGGTCGGCGGACTGGACGCGAGCGGTTTCGTCGCGCCCGTGCTGGTGCGCTATCCGACCTTCGATCAGGCCGATGGCAAGCCGCGCACCATCCCGGCGTTCTACTACAAGCCGGCCAAGGCGGCGAAGAATGGCCGCCATCCGGTGCTCATCAACATCCACGGCGGTCCGGAAGGGCAGTCGCTGCCGGCCTTCAATGCCAGCATCCAATACCTGGTCAACGAGATGGGCATCGCCGTGCTGGTGCCCAACGTGCGCGGCTCGACCGGCTACGGCAAGACCTACGTGCAGCTGGACAACGGCTTCAAGCGCGAGGATTCGGTCAAGGACATCGGCGCGTTGCTGGACTGGATCGACCGCCAGCCGGAGCTGGATGCCAAGCGCGTGGGCGTCTACGGCGGCAGCTATGGCGGCTACATGGTGCTGGCCTCGCTGATGCACTACAGCGATCGCATCCGCGCCGGCATCGACGTGGTCGGCATTTCCCACTTCGGCACCTTCCTGAAGAACACCGAGAGCTACCGCCGCGATCTGCGCCGCGCCGAGTACGGTGACGAACGCGATCCGGCGATGGCCGAGCACTTCGAGAAGATCTCCCCGCTCAACCACGCCAACCGCATCACCTCGCCGCTGTTCATCGCCCAAGGCCGCAACGATCCGCGCGTGCCCTACACCGAGGCCGAGCAGATCGTGAAGGCGGTGCGCGGCAACGGCCAGCCGGTCTGGTACCTGGAATTCTCCGACGAAGGCCACGGCTTCCAGAAGAAGTCCAACAGCGATTACTTCAGCGCGGCCTCGATGCTGTTCTGGCAGCGCCACCTGCTGGAGTGACGTCCCCGCCACGCATCCGGAAAACGGAAAGGCCCGTGCAAGCGGGCCTTTCTTCATTGCGGCGGGAACGCACCGCGATTACAGCCAGTGATCCACCAGCAGGAAGGCGAACAACGCCATCAGGTAGACGATGGAATAGTTGAACATCCGCATGGCGAAGAACTCGTCCGGCGGATCCAGCAGGCGCCAGGCGTACCACAGGAACACCAGCCCCAGCACCAGCGCGCCACCCAGGTAGAACAGGCCGCTCATGCCGAACACCACCGGCAACACGGTCACTTCCACCAGCAGCACCGTGTAGAACAGGATCTGCCAGCGGGTGTAGGTAACGCCGTGGGTGACCGGCAGCATCGGCACCAGCGCGCGCGCGTAGTCCTCGCGGCGGAAGATCGCCAGCGCCCAGAAATGCGGCGGGGTCCACACGAAGATGATCAGCACCAGCAGCAGCGCGTGCGCCCAGTCCCATTCGCCGCGCATGCCGGTCATGGTCGCCCAGCCCAGCAGCGGCGGCGCGGCGCCGGCGATGCCTCCGATGACGATGTTCTGCGGCGTCGCCCGCTTCAGGAACACGGTGTAGACCACCGCGTAGCCGATCAGCGAGGCGAAGGTCAGGATGGCGGTGATGACGTTGACCCACAGCACCAGGATCGCCATCGACAGCGCCGCCAGGCACAACGCGAACACCAGCGCCTGCCACGGCTTGACCTGCCCCACCACCAGCGGACGCCAGGACGTGCGCGCCATCTTGGCGTCGATGCGCGTGTCCAGCAGTTGGTTGATCGCCGCCGCACTGGATGCCGCCAGCCAGATGCCGAGGAAGCCCAGCGCGCCGCGGCGCAGCTGATCCAGATCCGGCAGCCCGTCGATGGCCAGGAACATGCCGACGATCGCGGTGAACACGATCAGCGCGACCACGCGCGGCTTGGTCAGATCCCAGTACTGGCGCAGTGCGATGCTCATTCGGGCTTGCGCAGGCGCGCGATCAGGGAGACCAGGGTGAACAGCAGCAGCACCGCGCCGGCGTTGTGCGCGACCGCGACGTGCAGCGGCAGGTTCAGCTTGACGTTGAGGATGCCCAAGGTGAACTGGGCAATGATCAGCAGCACCAGCAGGGTGGCCCAGCCACGCATACCCGGCGTGCGGAACAGGCGCACGCCCAGGCCCAGCACGTACAGCGCGACGATGACCGCCATGATCCGGTGGGTCATCTGGATGGCGATGCGCGAAGCGCCGTCCAGCACGCCGCCTTCGTAGTCCACGCCGATGCCGCGCCACAGGACGAAGCCTTCGCTGAAATCGGCCGGCGGCCACCAGCGCCCGACACACTTGGGGAAATCCAGGCCGCAGGCGACCGCCGCGTAGTTGGCGCTGACCCAGCCGCCCAGCGCGATCTGGATGCCCAGCAGCACCAGCCCGCCGATCACCCAGCGACGCAGCGACACGGCGTCGGCCAGCTTGATGGGCTGATCGGTGGCACGCCAGGCCATCCACACCAGCAGCGCGAACGTGGTCACTCCCCCCAGCAGATGCCCCATCACCACGATCGGCTTGAGCAGCCAGGTCACCGTCCACATGCCCAGCAATGCCTGGAAGATGATCACCGCCAGGGTCAACGCGCTGACCCGCGCCAGATCCAGGTTGGACCAGCGCAGCGCGGCGAACAGCAGGATCGCCTCGCCGATGATCGCCAGCACCGATGCGGCGACATGCTCGCCATGCATGTACAGCGGGATCGCGGTGGCGACGAATGCCGATGCCAGCAGGATGGTGGCGATGCCGAAGCGGCGCCGGCGCGCGGCCAGCAGCGACAGGATCAGCACCAGCATGCCCAGGGTCGCGGCGATGTGGCGGTGCACCTGTTCGCGCCAGGCCTTGTGCGTCTCGAACGGGCGGATCGCGCTGGCGGCGTGGTCCACGACTTCATGCGAGCTCTGCGGCCAGCTGGCGCGGCCATAGCAGGTCGGCCAGTCCGGACAGCTCAGGCCCGCATTGGACAGGCGCACGAAGGCGCCGAAGATGATCACGCACAGGGCCAGGCCGACGGCCAGCCAGGCGATGCGATGGAAATGGCGATACAGCACGGGCCGGGCGACGGCATTCATCTCGGACGGACCCTCAGATCAGTTTCAGCAGTTTCGATACGTCCTTGTACAGTCCGCCGGCATCGAAGCCGGGCGGATAGCGCAGGATCACGAAACCATGGGGATCGATGACATAGACGGGCACGCCCTTGGGATCCTGCAGGCGCGGCAACGCCGCCAGCAGTTCCGGCGACGCCTGCAACTGGCGGCGCGCCTCGGTTGCCGGCGCACCCGCCGGCAGCGGGCCGATCCAGAGGATTTCGACCTTGTCGGCGTTGTGTCCGAACAGGCGCCAGACCTTGTCCAGGTCCTGTGCCAGCTTCACGCAGTCGGCGGCGCAATCAGCCGGCGGCGCCACCACGATGCGCCAGATCCGTTCGCCCGGCTGCCAGGCATACGGCTGGCCATCGGCCAGGCGGGGCACGACCTGGCGGGCATCGGACGGCGGTTGCAGCATCTCGCCGTTGTTCTTGTGGCCGGCAGGCTGCCAGCCGGCGAAGCGCAGGACGCCGGCACCGAATACGGTGCCGAAGAACAGGGCGAACAGCGCGACCAGCATCCAGCGCCCGCGGGTGCGGGCGGCATCGGGGGGCATCGAAGTCATCCGGTTATTTTCTCATGCGCGGAGGCTCAGCGCTGCTGCCGGGGGCGACCGCGGCGGCTCACCACCAGCGCGGTGATCAGTACGGCCAGGGCCAGTCCGAACCACTGCACCGCGTAGCCCAGGTGGCGTTCGGGCGGCAGCGTGTTGGGCAGGATGTCGAGGTCGCGCGCGTAGCCCAGCGGCAACGCCGGATCGGGCCGGAACACACGCGGCGCGAGCGCCGGCAGTTCCAGGTCGCGTGCCAGCGCAGCCATGTCCAGGCCGGTGACCAGCCGGTCCCCGCCGGACTGGGTCGCACTGACCGCCTTGACCAGTCCCTCGGCGGGCGGCGGCGCGAGCAGACCGCTCAGGAGGTATTCGCCCTCGGGTGGTGGAATCGCCGGCAGGCGCCGGTCGCCGGGCAGCGGCAGCCAGCCCAGCTCCACCAGCAGCGGCGGCGCGCCTTCGGACTGGAACACGCGGTAGGCGCGGATGCCCGCGCGTCCCTCGCGGTTCTGGTTGTCCAGCAGCACCGCCGGCCCCGGCAGGAACCGGCCACGGCCGGAAGCCCAGGCGTAGTCGCCACGCAATTCCGGCCGCGCGGCGTCGGCCAGCGGGACCGCCCGGCGTTCGCTCAGGATCTTCTGCGAGGCCGCCAGCATGGCTTCCTTCTGCTTGGCGCGCCCCAGCTGCCAGGTGCCCAGGCCGCAGAACAGCGCGATCACGACCAGTGCCAGCGTCCAGCCAACCGCCAGCGGCATCCGCCGGCGGCTCACGCGCGATTTCCCGTCGGCTGCAATAATGTGTTCATGCCCGCTGCACGCCCTTCGAGGCACCCATGAATGATTCGTTGAAAACCCTGCTGATCATCGCGTTCCTGATCCTCATCATCTGGAACCTCGGCGCCGGGTTGTATTACCTGCTGGTGGACAAGGGCCAGAGCAAACGCACCGTCAACGCCCTCACCCGCCGCATCGGCCTGTCCGTGGCCCTCATCCTGCTGGTCATCCTCGCCATCTACATGGGCTGGATCAAGCCGCATGGGGTGGGGGCGTGAGGACGGGAATCGGGAATGGGGAAACGGGAATGGTGTAATCCCGGCGTGCTTTCCCTCCCGAACGACAAAGGCGACGGCAATGCCGTCGCCTTTGTTTTGGAATCGGCCATCGACGTGAAGCGCGCGGCTCTTGCCGTTTCGACTCCCGATTCTCGATTCCCAATTCCCGTTACAGCACGTACACGAACAGGAACAGGCCCAGCCACACCACGTCGACGAAGTGCCAGTACCAAGCCACGGCTTCGAAGCCGAAGTGGTCGTCCTTGGTGAAGTGGCCGCGCGCGCAGCGCAGCCAGATGATCGCCAGCATGATCGTTCCCAGCGTCACGTGCGCGCCGTGGAAGCCGGTCAGCATGAAGAAGGTCGAACCGTAGATGCCCGAACCCAGGGTCAGGTTCAGCTCCTTGTAGGCGTGGATGTATTCCTCCGCCTGGAAGAACAGGAAGGTGCAGCCCAGCAGCACCGTCAGGCCCAGGAACACCAGCAGCTGCTTGCGATGGCCCGCCTTCAGCGCGTGGTGGGCGATGGTGATGGTCACGCCCGAGGTCAGCAGGATCAGGGTGTTGAGCAGCGGCAGGCCCCAGGCCGGGATGGTCTGGAACTGGCCACCGACCTGGCCCGGGCCGGCGGTCGGCCACGCCGCGGAGAAACCGTCCCACAGCAGCGCGTTGGTCATCACGCCGTCGCCTTCGCCGCCCAGCCACGGCAGCGCGAACTGGCGGGCATAGAACAGCGCGCCGAAGAAGGCGCCGAAGAACATCACTTCGGAAAAGATGAACCAGACCATGCCCATGCGGAAGGACACGTCGACCTGCTTGTTGTAGTTGCCGCTGACCGACTCGCGGATCACGTCGCCGAACCACATGAACAGGGTCGCGCACAGCAGGAACACGCCGGCGAAGAAGGTCCACTTGCCCCAGGCGGCGTCATTGAGCCAGCTGGCCACGCCGACCATGGTGACGAACATGGAGATGGAGCCCACGAACGGCCACTTGCTGCTGTGTGGCACGAAGTAGATGTTGGCGTCTGGCGAGTGAGCTTGTGCCATGGCGTGTCTTCCGGTTCCTAAGGCTCGATCAGGGTGCCGCGTGCGGCGAATTGGACGCGTTGCCCGCGCCCAGTTGCGCGGACATGGCATCGTTCTTGTAGAAGGTATACGACAGGGTGATGGTCTTCACGTCGGCCGGCAGATCCGGATCGACGATGAAGCGCACCGGCATGTCGCGCACTTCACCGGCCTGCAGGGTCTGGGCGGTGAAGCAGAAGCATTCTGTCTTGGTGAAATAGCCCGAGGCGCGTGCCGGGGCCACCGACGGTACCGCGCTGCCGACGATCGCCCGCTGGCCGTCGTTGCGCGCGAAGTACTTGGCCTCGTTCAGCTCGCCCGGCACCACCTGCATCGTCAGCTGCTCGGGATGGAACGCCCAGGGCAGCTTGGAATTCACGCCGCCGTCGAACTGCACGGTGACGGTGCGCTTGGCGCTGGGCTTGACCCCGGCGACCTGGCCCGGCCCCTTCTCCAGGCGCACGCCGAATACCTTCTCGCAGGCGATCCGGTACAGCGGCACCAGCGAGAACGTCAGCACGAACACGCCCAGCGCCACGCCCACCAGCTTGAGCAGGCCCGCCGAATTGGACGCCTTGCCGCTCATGCGCCGAGCACCGCGCGCAGGATGAACAGCACGAAGATGGCGAACGCCAGACCGCCCACGATCCAGGCCGTGCGCAGCACCGCCTTGCGGCGGCGTGCGGTTTCTTCCGGCGAGAGCATCGGAGCGTTCATGGACTCAGCCAACCGTCACCGGCCTCAGTGGGTCACGTCGCCGTGCGCCAGGTCGCCATCCTTGATGACCGGCGGGGTGCTGAAGGTGTGGTGCGGCGCCGGCGAAGGCACGGTCCACTCCAGGCCCCTGGCGTTTTCCCAGGCGCGCGCGTCGGCCTTGGCGCCGTTGCGCAGCGAGCTCCACAGGATGAAGGCCATCATGAAGGGCGTCAGGAACATGCCGAACGCGCCGATCGAGCTGACCAGGTTCCAGTCCGCGAACACCGGGTTGTAGTCCGGGATGCGGCGCGGCATGCCGGCCAGGCCCAGGAAGTGCTGCGGGAAGAACAGCAGGTTGACGAAAATCACCGTCCACCAGAAGTGGAACTTGCCGGCGGTCTCGTTGTACATGCGGCCGGTCCACTTCGGCCACCAGTAGTAGGTGGCGGCGATGATGGAGAACAGCGCGCCGGTCACCAGCACATAGTGGAAGTGCGCGACCACGAAATAGGTGTCGTGGTACTGGAAGTCCGCCGGCACGATGGCCAGCATCAGGCCGGAGAAGCCACCGATGGTGAACAGGATGACGAAGCCCACCGCCCACAGCATCGGGGTTTCGAAGCTCAGCGAGCCCTTCCACATCGTGCTGACCCAGTTGAACACCTTCACGCCGGTCGGGATGGCGATCAGCATGGTGGCGAACATGAAGTAGATTTCGCCGCCCAGCGGCATGCCCACCGTGAACATGTGGTGCGCCCACACGATGAACGACAGGAACGCGATCGAGGCGGTCGCGTACACCATGGCCTGGTAGCCGAACAGCGGCTTGCGGCTGAAGGTCGGGATGATTTCCGACACCACGCCGAACGCCGGCAGGATCATGATGTAGACCTCGGGGTGACCGAAGAACCAGAAGATGTGCTGGTACATCACCGGGTCGCCGCCGCCGGCGGCGTTGAAGAAGCTGGTGCCGAAGAACTTGTCGGTCAGCAGCATGGTGACCGCGCCGGCCAGCACCGGCATCACGGCGATCAGCAGGAACGCGGTGATCAGCCAGGTCCAGCAGAAGATCGGCATCTTCAGCAGGTCGATGCCCGGGGCGCGCATGTTCAGCACGGTCGCGATGATGTTGATCGCGCCCATGATCGAGCTCACGCCCATCATGTGGATGGCGAAGATGCTGAAGGCCACGTTGGCGCCGCCCTGCAGCGACAGCGGCGGGTACAGGGTCCAGCCACCGGCCGGCGCGCCGCCCGGCAGGAACAGGGTCAGCAGCAGCAGGGTGAACGCGAACGGCATGATCCAGAAGGACCAGTTGTTCATGCGCGGCAGCGCCATGTCCGGCGCGCCGATCTGCAGCGGAATCATCCAGTTGGCCAGGCCGACGAAAGCCGGCATCACGCCGCCGAAGATCATGACCAGCGCGTGCACGGTGGTCATCTGGTTGAAGAACTCGGGCTTGACGAACTGCAGGCCCGGGGTCATCAGCTCGGCACGGATGATCACCGACATGCCCGCGCCGATGATGAACATGATGAAGCTGAAAATCAGGTAGAGCGTACCGATGTCTTTGTGGTTGGTCGAAAAGAACCAACGCTCGATGAAGCTCTGCTGGTGACCGTGGTGATCGTCGTGATGATCGACGGCGGTGTGGGCCATGTTCGTGATCTCTTGCAGCTGAAGCGGACGATTAAGCCTGCGCCTGGGGCGCGGCCGACTCGCTGGTGGGGGCGGCGTCGGTGGCCGGGGCCGGAGCGGCCTGGCCATCGGCGGGCACGGCTTCCGCCGGCGCGGCGGGAGCAGCCGGTGCCGCCGGAGCGGGCGCCGGGGCCGGCTTCTTCTCAGCCAGCCACTTCTGGAATTCTTCCTTCGGCACCGCGCGCACGACGATCGGCATGAAGCCGTGGTCCTTGCCGCACAGCTCGGCGCACTGGCCGCGGTACACGCCCGGCTCCTTGATGTCGGTCCAGGCCTCGTTGACGATGCCCGGGATCGCGTCCTGCTTCCAGCCCAGCGCCGGCACCCACCAAGCGTGGATGACGTCGTCGGCGGTGATCACGAAGCGGATCTTGGTGTTGACCGGCAGGACGAGCTCGTTGTCCACGTCCAGCAGGTAGTGCGGGTTCTTGACCAGGTCGGGCTTCTCGCCGCTCTGGCGGATGCGGTCGGACTCGCGGTCCAGGCGGCTGGTGAAGGACACGTCCTCACCCAGGTATTCGTACTTCCACATCCACTGGTAGCCGGTGACCTTGACGGTCATCTCGGAGTCGCGGGTGTCGTACATGGCGATCAGCTTGGCGGTCGCCGGCCAGGCCATGACCACCAGGATCAGCACCGGGATGACGGTCCAGATGATTTCCGCGGTGGTGTTGTGGCTGAACTGCGCGGCCACCGCACCCTTGGACTTGCGGAACTTGAACATCGCGTAGGCCATCGCGCCGAACACGATCACGCCGATGACGATGCACACGATCAGCGCCACCATGTGCGCGTCGTAGGCATGCTGGGACGAGGCGGTGACGCCCTTGCCCATGTTCAGCTGCCACGGCTTCGGGTCCGCCGACTGCGCCCACGCCAGCACCGGCGAAGCCAGCAGCGCGAAGGCCGTCATCAAACGCTTCCAATACCCATTCACTTGCGTCATTGCCTAGACCCCAAATGCGTCATCGGTTGCGGCCACTCGCGGCCGCCAGTAAATCCTGCAACTTGTCCGCCAGCTGCCGGCGCTCGCCCGGACCGAGGAAATTGCCCACCTCGACCCGGCGACCACTGGAAGCCAGCGAAATCCTTTCGCCATCCGCCTCGATACGGAGCCACACCCAATAAGGATGCGCGCGGAACACCGGTACGGCCTCGGGGGTGCGGCTGACTTCCACGACCTCCGGACCGATGGTGATGTCCTCACCCCGCTCGCCGCTGCGCCATAGCCAACGCAACGCCGCGCCCACGAATGCGCTGTGCAGCAGGGCGAAGGCCGGTGCGAAGGCGTTGCCGGCCAGCCAGCCCAGCAGGGCCACCAGCCACATCGCTCCGGCCAGCGCGGCGAACAAAGCCACGAACTGGCGGGCCGTCAATGCCCGGGGCGGTCGCAGCCGGAGCCGCGCGCCGTGGATACCCGGCAATGACGGAAGCACTTCGATCATGCTGCCAACCGCGCAACGAGGCCGCGGAAAACCCCTAAATGTTAGCCTCAGCCCCCTGTTGCGGCAAGTTGCAATGATCTCGGTCAATCGGCCGGGCCCCGCGCGCGCCGTTTCCGACGGGCCCGGACGGCGGGAAACCCGCGCCATGCGGTTCCATCCATTCGCGAACGGTGGTCCGGCTCACTACACTATCGGGCTCCATCGCCCGCTTCCGATCACGTTCATGAGCTCTCAGCCCCAGCCCGGCACCGAGGCGGCCCCGCCGCCGGCGTCCGCCGGCATCGTTTCCCCCGAAATCCCCGCCCCGCCGTCGCCCCTGCGGGCCGCCATCACCGCGGCCTGGCTGCGGGACGAAGCCGAACACGTGCGCGAGCTGCTGGTCCAGGCCCGCCTGCCCGCCGACGAGCAGGCCCGCGCGCAGGCGCTGGCCGCGGATCTGGTCAAGCGGGTCCGCGCCCGCGCCCAGGACCAGGGCGCGATCGAAGCCTTCATGCGCCAGTACGACCTGGGCAGCGAGGAGGGCGTGCTGCTGATGTGCGTGGCCGAGGCGCTGCTGCGCATCCCGGACCAGGAAACCGCCGACAAGCTGATCCGCGACAAGCTGGGCGACGCCGACTGGGAAAAGCACCTGGGCCAGAGTGATTCGGTGCTGGTCAACGCCTCCACCTGGGGCCTGATGCTGACCGGCCGGCTGGTCAACCTCAACGATCTGACCCGCCACGACGTGCCCGGCGCCTTCAAGCGCCTGATCGGCCGGGTCGGCGAGCCGGTCATCCGGCTGGCGGTGCGCCAGGCCATGCGCATCATGGGCCACCAGTTCGTGATGGGCCGGACCATCGAGGAAGCGCTGGGTCGCTCGCGCAAGGGCGACAACGCCAACTACCGCTATTCGTTCGACATGCTGGGCGAGGGCGCGCTGACCTCGAAGGACGCCGCGCGTTACCTGGAAGCCTACCGCAAGGCCATCCACGCGATCGGCAGGCATACCAATCCGCAACGCCAGGGCGATGCGGGGGGCTCCTTCCCCGATGTCTTCGCCGCTCCCAGCATCTCCATCAAACTCTCGGCCCTGCACCCACGCTACGAGCACGCCAAGCGCGCGCGGGTGATGAAGGAACTGGCGCCGGGCATCCTGGAGCTGGCGCAGCTGGCCAAATCCTACGGCATCGGTTTCACCATCGACGCCGAGGAAGCCGACCGGCTGGAGCTGTCGCTGGACCTGATCGAGGCCACCTTCTCCGACCCGTCGCTGGACGGCTGGGAAGGCTACGGCCTGGCGGTGCAGGCGTACCAGAAGCGCACGCCGTACGTGATCGATTTCCTCGCCGATCTGGCCCGCCGGGTCGGCCGGCGCATGCCGGTGCGGCTGGTCAAGGGCGCCTACTGGGATGCCGAGGTCAAGCGCGCACAGATTGACGGCCATCCGGGCTATCCGGTGTTCACCCGCAAGCCGAACACCGACGTGTCCTACCTGGCCAACGCGCGCCGCATGTTCGATCACGGCGACGCGCTGTACCCGATGTTCGCCACCCACAACGCGCAGACCATCGCCGCGATCCGCTCGATCGCCCAGGGCCGCCCGTACGAGCACCAGAAGCTGCACGGCATGGGCGACGATCTTTATGCGGAAGTGATTCCCGCCGACCGCCTTGGCGTGCCCTGCCGCGTCTACGCACCGGTCGGCTCGCACGAGGACCTGCTGCCGTACCTGGTCCGCCGCCTGCTGGAGAACGGCGCCAATTCCAGCTTCGTCAACCGCATCACCGACGAGGACGTGGCCATCGAGGATCTGATCCGCGACCCGGTCGAAACCGTGTCGGCGTTCGATTCCATCCCGCATCCCCGCATCCCGCTGCCGCGCGATCTCTTCCGCAACCAGGCAGCCCCCATCCCGACTTCTGACAGGAACAACTCCATGGGCGCCAACCTCGCCAACGACAACGACCTGCGCGCGCTGGCCGAGCGCGTCAATGCCGCGGTCAAGCCGTGGCGCGCGGCGCCGCTGGTGCCGGGTGCGGTGGTCGCGGGCGCGGCGCTGCCGGTCACCAACCCGGCCGATCGCCGCCAGACCGTGGGCGAATGGCAACCGGCCGACAGCGCAGCGGTGGAGAAGGCGCTGCAGAACGCGGTGGCCGCGCAGCCGGCCTGGGATCGCACCCCGGCCGCCAGCCGCGCCGCGATCCTGGAACACGCCGCCGACCTGCTGGAACAGCGCATGCCCGAATACATCGCGCTGTGCGTGAAGGAAGCCGGCAAGACCCTGCCCGACAGTGTCGCCGAAGTGCGCGAGGCGGTCGACTTCCTGCGTTACTACGGCGCCCAGGCGCGCGCGCAGTTCGGCGCCGCCGAACGCCTGCCCGGCCCGACCGGCGAATCCAACGAGCTGCAGCTGCACGGTCGCGGCGTGTTCGTCTGCATCAGCCCGTGGAATTTCCCGCTGGCGATTTTCCTGGGCCAGGTCAGCGCCGCGCTGGCCGCCGGCAACAGCGTGATCGCCAAGCCCGCCGAACAGACCAACCTGATCGGTCACGCGGCGGTGAAACTGCTGCATGAAGCCGGCATCCCGGAAGGCGTGCTGCAGTTCCTGCCCGGCGACGGCGCCACCGTCGGTGCCGCGCTCACGAAGGATCCGCGCGTGGCCGGCGTCGCCTTCACCGGTTCCACCGAGACCGCCCGCGCGATCAACCGCGCGCTGGCCGCGCGCGACGCCGCCATCGGCGTTCTGATCGCCGAGACCGGCGGTCAGAACGCCTTCATCGCCGACTCCTCGGCGCTGCCGGAACAACTGGTCAAGGACGCCATCGGGTCGGCCTTCACCTCCGCCGGCCAGCGCTGCTCGGCCGCGCGCGTGCTGTTCGTGCAGGACGACATCGCCGACAAAGTGATGACCATGCTGGCCGGTGCGATGGAGGAACTGAAGGTCGGCGATCCCGGCCTGCTGTCCACCGATGTCGGCCCGGTGATCGACGCCGACGCGCTGAAGATCCTGGAAGACCACGCCGCCCGCATGGCCACCGAGGCCCGCCTGATCAAGCAGGCCAACCTGGGCGAGGACACCGCCCACGGCACCTTCTTCGCGCCGCGTGCGTGGGAGCTGAAGTCGCTGGACCAGCTGCATCGCGAGATCTTCGGACCCGCCCTGCACGTGGTCCGCTGGAAGGCCGATCAGCTCGACCAGGTGATCGACGCCATCAACGCCACCGGTTTCGGCCTGACCCTGGGCGTGCACTCGCGCATCGACGAGACGGTCGATCGCATCGCCGCGCGGGTCAAGGTCGGCAACGTCTACGTCAACCGCAACCAGATTGGCGCGGTGGTGGGCGTGCAGCCGTTCGGCGGCCAGGGCCTGTCCGGCACCGGTCCGAAGGCCGGCGGCCCGCACTATCTGCCCCGCTTCGCCACCGAGAAGACGGTGACCGTGAACACCACGGCCGCCGGCGGCAATGCCTCGCTGCTGACCCTGGGCGACTGAGCCCGGGGAGGCCTCCGGGCCACCGCACCGCCGACACGGGGCCGCCATGGGCGGCCCTGTTGTTTTGTGACGCAGTGCCGATAACATGCCGAGAGGACGCGCGGGGGGAGCCGGCGGTCGGATGAGCTTGTCGGTGCTGTTGACGCTGTTGAGCGACTGCCTGCTGGCGGCCGTGCTGTTCGTGCTGTTCTGGTACGTGGCGCGGGTATCGCGCAACGTCCAGGGCATCCTCACCTGGGGAACGGCGCATCTGGTCTACACCGTCGGCGCCACCTTGCTGGACGCCGGCACGGCCGGCTTCCACGACGCCGGGCTGCCTGTCGCCGCCCTGCTTTCCACCCATCTCGGCGCCACCTTCCTGTGCGGCGGCATGGCGGCGCTCGGCTGGGCGGTCGTGCGGTTCGTCCAGCGACGCGCGCTGCACCCCGTCGAAGCGGCGGCCGTGCCGGTCGCGGTCGCGGTGCCGCTGCTGATCTGGGTCGCCGGCGGCGACTGGGAAGTCCAGAGCGTCGCGCTCAACTGCGTCGAACTGGTGGTGCTGCTGTGGATGCTGTGGCACCTGCGTCTGCTGCGCGACGATCCCTACCGGCTGCCGGCGCGGATGATGATGCTGGGATGCGGTCTGCTGGCGCTGCTCTATGGCAGCGTCGTGCCCGGCTGGTCGTTCAGCCGGTTCGGCTTCGACGAGATCTGGGTCAGCGTGGATCTGTCGATCTGGTTCATGCTCAATTTCTGCATGCTGATGCTGTGCAGTTTCCGCGCCGCCGAATCGCTCAAGCTCAGCGCCATGTTCGACCCGCTCACCGGCGCGCTGAACCGGCGCGGCCTGCATGGCGAACTCGGCAGCTGGCTGGAACGCGACCGGCCGGACCTCAGCGTCATCGCCATCGATCTGGATCACTTCAAGGCCATCAACGATCGCCACGGGCACGACACCGGCGACCGGGTCCTGCAACGCTTCAGCGAGGCCGTCCGCGGCGGTCTGCGCAGCGATCAGCTGTTCGCGCGCATGGGCGGCGAGGAATTCGCGGTGGTGATGCCGGGAACCGACCGCGAAGCGGCCCGCCACCTGGCCGAGCGCCTGCGCAACCAGATGATGCGGCTGGAGTTCGACCCGCCGGAGGGGCGGCCGTTCCGGGTGACGATCAGCCTCGGCATCGCCATTGGCGGCGTCGCCGGCGAGCCGTTCGCCGAACTGATGCGGCGCGCCGACGACGCCCTGTACGCGGCCAAGCGCAAGGGTCGCAACCGGGTCGAGATGCACCCATGAATCCGGCGAGGGCGCCGATCCACGTCCTTTTCCCCACCGGGGCGAATTTTTAGCCGGAATCCGCCGCGTTCTGCGTTGGTACCGGGAACAGGACGTTGCACCGCGCCAAAGGGCAAACAGGCTCCATGACCACCGATTTCTACCATCTGCTGATCAGCGACTGCGCGCTGGCGGCGGTACTGCTGGGACTTTTCTTCTACGTGTCGAGGGTGTCGCGCGGCGTGCGCGGCATCACCGCCTGGGGCGTGGCCCATTTCGTCTACTCGCTGGGCGCGGCGCTGCTCGACGGCACCGCGCAGGTGCTTTCCCAATCCGGCAATCCGGAGCTGGCGCGCATGGTCGCCGGCCTGGGCGGGTTGCTGGCCTGCGCCGGCCTGATCGGCCTGGCCTGGTCGGTGATCCAGTTCGTGCACCAGCGCGCGCTGGGCCCCGGCGAACGCGCGCTGATGCCGCTGGCGTTGGCGCTGCCGCTGGGCGGCTGGCTGCTCTCCGGAGGCGGCAACGTCCAGGACGCGCAGGGCGCGGCGATGAGCGCGGTGGAAGTGTTCGCGCTGGCGGTGGTGATCTGGCAGCTGCGCCTGCTGCGCGCCGGTCCGGACCATGTGCCCGCGCGGCTGATGATGACCGCCTGCGTGGCGCTGCTGTACCTCTACGCCCGCGATCTGGCGCACGCGCTGACGGGGCGCTATGGCCCGAATCCGTCATGGGTGAACGCGGATCTTTCGATCTGGTTCCTGCTCAATTTCTGCATGCTGATGCTGGCCAGCTTCCGCGCCGCCGAAGCGCTGCGCCAGAGCGCGCTGCTGGATCCGCTGACCGGCGCACTGAACCGTCGCGGCCTGGCCAGCGAACTGCGCGCCAGCACCCGCTTCGTCACCCTGGAAGGCGGCCTCGCGGTGGTCGCGCTGGACCTGGATCATTTCAAGGCGGTCAACGATCACCACGGACACGAAACCGGCGACCAGGTCCTGCAGCGGTTTTCCGACGTGGTGCGTGGCTGCATCCGCAGCAACGATCTGTTCGTGCGGCTGGGCGGCGAGGAATTCATGCTGGTGCTGCGCGAGACCTCCCCGGAAGTAGCGCATCGGCTGGCCGAACGCATCCGCACGCAGGTGATGTCGCTGGAATTCCCCGCGTCCACCTTCCGGGTCACCGTCAGCCTGGGCATCGCCCACACCCGCTATCGCCACACCGGGTTCAACGATCTGGTGCGGCTGGCGGACGAGGCCCTCTACGCGGCCAAGCGCAACGGACGCAATCGCGTCGAACTGCGGATGCATCCCGCGCCGGTGCTCTAGCGCCGGCAACCCGCCAGGACTGAAAGCACACGACCTGCGTGCGCGGCCGCCCAAAGAAAAACCCCGCCGAAGCGGGGTTTTCCGGTGTTGCGTCGGCTGTGCCGCGTTTCGATCAGAACTTGTAGTTGATCGAAGCCGCCAGCACGTCGCCCGTCACGTCGTAGGAACCGGACAGGGTGCTGCCGGTGGCCGATACCTGGTCGACGGTCGGATCCTTGGTGAACAGGTGGGTGTAGCCGAAGCTGTATTCCGCCTTCTCCGACGGGGCCCAGGTCAGGCCCAGCGACAGCCACTTGCGGCTGGCGTCCGGCACGCGCACGTCGCGGTGCGCGGCGGTGGTCGGGGTCTGGTCGTAGGCCACGCCGCCACGCAGGGTCAGCGTGTCGCTCAGACGGTAATCCGCGCCGATCGAGCTGAAGGTGGTGTCACGGTAGTGGAACGGCAGCACGTTGTTCGGCTGGTTGGAGCCGAAGTCGACCGTCACGGCGTCGAACGACGGCGCCCAGAAGGTGCGCGCCACGTCGGCCATGATGGTGAGCTTGTCGTTGACCTGGCGGGTGAAGCTCAGGGTCGCCGAAGCCGGCAGTTCGATGGTGGCGCGACCACCGGTGTTGACGAACACGCCGCGCGGCGCCATCAGCGCCAGGCCCTGGGTGGCCTGGGTGTTGGTGGCGGTGAACCTGGCCTTGCCGTTGGTGATTTCGTGCTTGACCTTGGAGCGGTAGCTCAGGCCGATGTGGGTCTGCTCGTTGACGCTGAACAGGCCGCCGACGGTGAAGCCCCAGTCGTTGCTGCTGCCTTCCAGCTGCGAGTAGACGTCGGCCGAGCCCGGGACGAAGCCCATGCCGATCAGGGTCGGACGCTGGGCGGCCGGCGCCGAGGACACCACGGCGGTGCTCAGGTCGACCATGTTGCTCAGATCCACTTCCAGGCGCTCAACGAACACCGAGGCGCCGAACGACACGTACGGGTTCACGTCGTAGGAGAACGACACGCCGAGGTCGGCGGTCTTCAGATCGGTCTTGACGCCGTGGTAGCGGCCGACCCAGTTGCGGTCATATTCGGTCTTGAAGCCGAACGGCACGGTCAGCGACGCACCCAGGTGGGCCTTCTCGCCGATCATGGTGTGGAAGTACGCGGCCGGAACCGCCGCGATGGTGCCGGCGTCGCCGCCGTTGCCGCCGGTGAGCGAAGCGCCCGTGCCCGGGCCGGTGGTGAAGCTCGGCAGGCGGCCGCCGCCCTCGAAATCAGCCGAGAAGCTGATCGCGCTGATGTCGGCCTGGACCTGGGTTTCCTTCAGGTGGCGCATGGCGGCCGGATTGGTCGCGATCACCGAGGCGTCGCCCGGGGCGCTGCCGGAACCGGCGAACGCGCGTCCGAGACCCTTGGCGCTGTTTTCCTTCAGCTGGAATGCGGCGCCGTGCGCCTGACCGAAAGCCAGAACGCCGGCGATGCCGAAGGCCAGCGCGGAAATACGGGCAAAACTGTTGACGGAATGCATTGGTGTCTCTCTCCGGAGGACGTGGGTTGCGGTCAATGCGTCGCTGGAATCGACCGGCGTTATGCCCGCCGGTTCGTCCGCCGGAAGCCCCTCCCGACATACGACGCCGTATGCAGTATACCTACGTCTTCTAACTGAAAGCTAACAAACTCATGGCACGGTCCCGGGCAGTTTTCTGAACAGGGAAAAGACCGTGCGACAGCCGCTGCGAGGTAAAGTGAGACGGCATGTTCGTCTCCCTGCCCTCCCGCCGGAAGCCGTCGCTGCGCTGGGCCACGCCCACGCTGCTGGGCCTGTTGTGGCTGGCCTTCCTGTGGGCGGCGATGCAACCGGACCGCGCCCTGCTGCTGCAGGAATGGGGCGCGTTGTCCGGTGGACTGACCTCGTTGCCGGCGTGGCTGGCCGATCTCCAGGACGGCAGCGTGCTGCGGCTGTTCACCGCTTTGTTCCTGCATGCGGACTGGGCGCACCTGCTGGGCAACCTGGTGTTCCTGCTGATCTTCGGGATGCCGGCCGAACGGACCATGGGCCCATGGCGCTTTCTGGTGTTGTTCCTGCTGGGTGGCGCGGTCGCCAACCTGGCCGCGGTGCTGACCATCGGGGCGCCCGACCGGGTGGTGATTGGCGCCAGCGGCGCGGTCTCGGCGGTGATCGGTGCCTACCTCGCGCTGTTCCCGACCGCCAAGCTCGGCGTGGTGCTGCCGCTCGGGCTGTTCCTGGAATTCGTCAAGGCGCCGGCCTCGTTGCTGATCGGCATCTGGGCACTGCTGCAGGTGGTGTTCGCCTACACCGGTCCGGCCTTCGGCGCGGTGGCGTGGTCGGCGCACATCGCCGGCTTCCTGTTCGGGGTGGTGTTCGCGCTGTTCGTCCGCGCCGCCATCGCCCGGCGCCTGCGCAAGCGCCAGGGCTATTGAAGCGGCGGCGGTGCGGCCTCATTTTCCCCCCATCGCATCGGTTTCCACGTCCCCGTCCCATGGCAAAGAAGCTCTACAAGGTCACCTTCCTCAATCACAACAAGGTCTACGAGCTGTACGCGGGCCATGTGGGCGCCAGCAGCCTGTGGGGCTTCACCGAAGTGGGCGAGCTGGTCTTCGATCTGCACGACGGGCTGGTGGTGGATCCCACCGAGGAACGCCTGCGCGACGAGTTCGGCGATACGCGCGTGCTGCACCTGCCGATGCAGAGCATCATCCGGGTCGAGGAAGTCGAGCGCAAAGGCCAGTCGGCCATCCGCGATGCCGCCACCGGCGAGAAGGTGGTCACCCCGTTCCCGCTGCCGGCCAAGCCACGCTGACCCGGCCCGGCGAGTAACCGCCGGTACGCTCCGCCGTCCCCGTCGACCCCCTATGATGGCGCGTCGAGTCCCGGGGCTGTCTTGATGTCCACGCCGCAGTTGTCCGTCTACTTCTTCCTGCAGGCGGGCATCATCATCCTGGTCTGCCGCCTGGTCGGCCGCCTCGCGCAACGTCTCGGGCAGCCGCAGGTGGTCGGCGAGATGATCGCCGGCGTCACCCTGGGCCCCTCGCTGTTCGGCGCGCTGATGCCCGAGACCCAGCTGGCGCTGTTCCCCAAGCCGACCCTGGACATGCTGTATGTCGGCGGACAGGTCGGCGTGGGCATGTACATGTTCCTGGTCGGCACCGAATTCCGCGCCGACCACTTCCGCGCGCGCTACCGCAGCGCGATGGCGGTGTCCTGGGCCGGCATCGCGGTGCCGTTCCTGCTCGCGTTCGCGCTGGCGCCGTGGCTGCAGCACGTGCCGGGACTGTTCTCGGACAAGACCCGTTTCCTGGAAGTCGCGCTGTTCCTCGGCGCGGCGATCGCGATCACCGCGTTCCCGATGCTGGCGCGCATCATCCACGAGCGCGGCCTGACCGGCACCCCGCTGGGCACGCTGGCGCTGACCGCGGGCGCGATGGACGACGCCGCGGCCTGGTGCATCCTGGCGATCGTGCTGGCGAGCTTCGGCGGCAGCTGGGCGCAGGCATGGCTGGCGATCGGCGGCGGCATCGCCTACCTGGGCTTCATGCTGCTGGCGGGCCGGCGCCTGCTGGCGCCGCTGGCCGCGCGCGTGCCCGGGCAGGGACCGCTGCCGTCCTCGGTGCTGGCCTGGGTGATGGCCCTGTTCTTCCTGTGCGCGTGGGCGATGGACGCCATCGGCATCCATGCGGTGTTCGGCGGTTTCATCCTCGGCGCCTGCCTGCCGCGCGGCGCGCTCACCGAACGCCTGCGCGAACTGCTCCAGCCGATGGTGGTGGTGGTCCTGCTGCCACTGTTCTTCACCTATTCCGGGTTGAAGACCCAGCTGTCGGTGTTCATGGATCCGGCGATGCTGCTGCCGGCCATCGCGATCCTGCTGGCCTCGTTCGGCGGCAAGGCCATCGCCTGCTGGGCGGCGGCGCGGCTGTCGGGCGAACCGCCGCGCGATGCGATGGCCATCGGCGCGCTGATGAACGCGCGCGGCCTGATGGAACTGATCATCATCAACATCGGCCTGCAGGCCGGCGTCATCGAGCCGGGCCTGTTCTCGATCCTGGTGATCATGGCGATCCTCACCACCCTGATGGCGACGCCGCTGTTCAACTGGATCATGCGCGATCGCCGTGCCGCCAGTCCGCCGATGGCCGGAGATCCCTCGCTGCCCTGAGCGCGTGGTCCGCGGGAATGGATGGCCTAGAATCGCCACTCCCTTCCCGCGCTCCGATCGGCCATGCGCAAGGACCTGCACGAAGGCAATCGCCGTTCCTGGAACGCCGCCACCGTGGCGCACAACAGCCACAAGCGCGATCAGGCGGCGTTTTTCCGTGCCGGCGGCAGCACGCTGTTCCCGGAAGAGATCGCGCTGCTGGGCGAGATCGCCGGGCAGCGGCTGGTTCACCTGCAATGCAACGCGGGCCAGGATTCCCTGAGCCTGGCCGGACTCGGCGCCCAGGTCACCGGCGTGGACATCAGCGATACCGCGATCGACTTCGCCCGTCGGCTGGCTGCCGACGTGGGCGTCCGTGCCGGGTTCGAGCGTGCCGATGTATACGACTGGTTCGAACAGGCGCGGGCGGATGGACGCCGGTTCGATATCGCCTTCAGTTCCTACGGCGCGTTGTGCTGGCTGTCGGATCTGGATGCGTGGGCGCGCGGGTTGGCGGAAGTGCTGGCGCCGGGCGGACGCTTCGTCTGCGTCGAGTTCCATCCGGTGGCGATGATCTTCGACCCGCAATGGCAACCGAAGTACCCGTATTTCGCGCACGGCGAACCGCTGGTCTGGGAAGACGGCGTCAGCGATTACGTGGCGCTGTCCGGCGAGGCGCTGGCGCCTTCCGGCAGCCAGGCCGGCGTGCGGGATTTCCGCAATCCGCATCCGAGCTACGAATTCCAGTGGAGCCTGGGCGAAGTGGTGGACGCGTTGCTGCGCGCGGACCTGCGGTTGCGCCGGTTGCGGGAATATCCCTACGCCAATGGCTGGCGCGGATTCGACGGCATGCGCGAAGCGCAGGGCCGGCGGATGTATCCGCCGGCAACGATGCCCAGCCTGCCCTTGATGTACGGGCTGGTGGCGGAACGTTCCGGCTGACGTCGCCGACGGCTCAGCGGCGCGCCGGCGGTGCCTTCGCCGGCGCGGAAGCGACCTGCTTCTTCAACTCGGCCAGGGCGGCGGCGATCGGCTTCTCGCCTTCCAGCACCTCGCCCGCGGCATAGCCTTCCTGGCCCTCGTCGTCACCGCGCAGGTGGCCGGGCAAGGTGGCTTCGCTGTAATCGATGATTTCCGGTTCCTTGTCCTTCGTTTCCGGATGTAGTTCCACGTCCGGAACGATGCCGCGCGCCTGGATCGACTTGCCGCTGGGCGTGTAATAGCGGGCGGTGGTGAGTTTGACCGAGTCGCCGTTGTCCAGCGGCAGCACGGTCTGCACCGATCCCTTGCCGAAGGTGCGGCTGCCAACCACGCGCGCGCGCTGGTTGTCGCGCAGCGCGCCGGCCAGCACTTCCGAAGCGCTGGCCGAGCCGGCGTCCACCAGCACCACCACCGGTGCGCCGTCGAGCAGGTCGCCCGGAGTGGCGTCGAAGCGCGAATCGCTGACCACGATGCGCCCGCGGGTGGAAACGATGTTGCCCTTCTCCAGCAGGTCGTCGGCGATCTGGACCGCCGTCAGCAGCAGACCACCGGGATTGCTGCGCAGATCCAGCACCAGTCCGCGCAGCTTGCCCTTCGCCTTCAGGTCGGCCACGTGCTTCTGGAAGTCCGCGGCGGTTTCGGTCTGGAACGCGCTGACGCGCACGTAGCCGTAACCCGGTTCCAGCATGCGGCTGCGCACGCTGGCGATGCGGATGACGTCACGCACCAGGCTCACGTCGAACGGCTTGGCGGTGCCTTCGCGCACGATCGTCAGGGTGACCTTGCTGCCGGGCTTGCCGCGCAGCGGTTCCATGCCGTCGGTCTTGTCGATCGGCTTGCCGTCGATGGCCACGATCACGTCGCCGGCCTTGATCCCGGCCTTGGCCGCGGGCGTGTCGTCGATCGGCGAGACCACCAGCAGGGTGTTGTCCGGTTGCTGCAGCAGGTCCACGCCGATGCCTTCGTAGGCGCCGGAGGTCTGCTCGTCGTAGGCCTGCGCGTCTTCCTTGTCGAAATAGATGCTGTGCGGATCCAGATCCAGCAGCAGGCCGCGGATGGCCGACTGCATCAGCTTGCGATCCTCGACCGGCTCGACGTAGGCCTCCTTGACCGCGTTGAACACGGCCACGTACCGGCGGATTTCCTCCAGCGGCACCTTCGAGGGCGCGGTCTCGGCGGCGGACGGATCGTCGCTGGCGCCCACCTCCGGTTCCTTGGCGGTCTCTTGCGCGAATGCGGGCGCGCCGGCGAGGGCGAGCAGCAGGGCCAGGGGCAGGGAAGAACGCATCGAAACTCCGTGGGGAAGCGGCGGAACCATGGACCCCGCGCGGTCCACGGAGTTCGCCCGATTATGCGCGAACCGGCGGTGAATGGCGTTCCGGTTCAGCGCCGCTGCAGCCAGCTGCCCGGATCCACCGGCTGGCCGTTGCGGCGCAGTTCGAAGTACAGCGCCGGCGTGCCCTGGCCACCGGACGTGCCGACCTTGGCCACCGGATCGCCGCGCTTGACCTGGACGCCGGTGTCGCGCAGCAGGCTCTCGTTGTGCGCGTACAGGCTCATGTAGCCGTTGCCGTGATCGATGATCAGGATCAGTCCGTAGCCGGTCATCCATTCGGAAAACACCACCGTGCCGTCGGCCACCGCGGTCACGGTGCTGCCGGCCGGCGCACCGATGAGCACGCCGGAGCTGGTGCGTCCGTCCGGCATCCGTCCGCCATAGCGGGCCAGCAGGCTGCCGGACAGCGGCCAGCCCAGGCCGCCGACCTTGAGCGCGGGCGCGTTGGCGACTTCCGGGCGCGGGCGCGACGGGGTTTCCGTGCCTCGCGTGGTGCCCTGGCGGGCCTGCGCGCGGGCGCGTTCCTCCGCCGCGCGCTTGGCGGCCACGCGGCGCTCGGCCTCGGCGCGGGCCGCCGCCGCACGCAGGTTGGCGAGCAGGCGCTCCAGCGAACGCACGTCCTGGCCGAGCGCCTTTTCGCGTTCGGCACGGTCCTGGTAGCGCTGGTCGAGATCGGCCACCAGCCGGGCCCGGCTCTGCCGATCCTTCTGGAGCTGGTTCATCTGCCCGCGCAGGCGCTGGCGATCGGTATCCAGTTGCGCACGCCGGCTGCTGATGTCCTGTTCGACCTGCGCCAGCGCCTGCAGCTCGGCGGTCAGGTCGTCGATGCGGGCGGTGCGATCCCGTTGCAGATAACGGTGATAGGCCAGGGTGCGGCTGGCGTCGGCGGCGCTGTCCTGCGACAGCAGTACCTTCAGCGGCGCATCGCCACCGGCCATGTAGGCCGAGCGCACCAGCGCGGCCAGTTGTTCGCGTTGTCCGCCCAGCCGCTTCAGCATGTCCTCGCGACGCTGCTGCAATTCGGCCAATGCGGCTTCCTCGCGCCGCAGCGAGGATTCGGTTTCGGACAGCGTGCGGCTGCTGCGGCCGACCTGCTCGTCGGCCTCGCGCAGCTTGCGCGAGGCGTCGCCGCGCGCGCCTTCCAGCTTGCGCCGCTCCTGGGCGATCGATTTCAGTTCGCCGCGCGCCTTTTCCAGCTTCTTCTGCGCATCCCGCTGGCTCTGCGCCGACACGCCGCCGCTGATCACGCCCAGCGCGATCAGCAGGCCGAGGCCGGTACGGAGCAGGCGACGCGTCATCGCGCGGCGGCGATCAGCGACTGGCCGGACATCTCGGCCGGTTGCGGCAGGCCCAGCAGATCCAGCAGGGTCGGGGCGACGTCGCGCAGCGCGCCGCCCGCGCGCAGTGTCGCCGTGCGCTCGCCCACATAGACCAGCGGCACCGGCCCGACCGTATGCGCGGTGTGCGGCTGCCCGGTTTGCGGATCCCGCATCATTTCCAGGTTGCCGTGATCGGCGGTGATGATCAGCGCGCCGTGCGCGGCGCGCACCGCGGCGTCCACCGCGCCGATGGCCTGATCCACCGCCTGCGCGGCGAGGATCGCGGCCTGCAGATCGCCGCTGTGGCCGACCATGTCCGGATTGGCGATGTTGCAGATGATCACGTCGAAGCGGCCGGAGCCGATCGCGTCGACCAGCTTGGCGGTCAGTTCGGGACAGCTCATTTCCGGTTGCAGATCGTAGGTCGCCACCTTGGGGCTGGGCACCAGGATGCGCTCCTCGCCGGCGAAGGGATCCTCGCGACCGCCGCTGAAGAAGAACGTCACGTGCGCGTACTTCTCGGTCTCGGCGATGCGCAGCTGGGTCAGGCTCTGCCCGGCCAGCAGTTCGCCCAGGGTATGACGCAGATCATCCGGCGGGAACGCCACCGGCGCCGGCAACTTCGCGTCGTACTCGGTCAGGCAGACGAAGCGCGACAGCTGCGGGCGGCGGGCCTGGAAACCGTCGAAGTCCGGCGACACGAACGCGGCCGTCAGCTGGCGCGCGCGATCGGCGCGGAAATTCATGAACACCACCGCGTCGCCATCGGCCATCGGCTGCGCGCCTTCAATCACCGTGGGCAGCACGAACTCGTCGTTCTCGCCGCGCGCGTAGGCCGCCTGCAACGCGGCCACGCCGTCGGCTGCGCGGTATTCGCTCTGGGCCTCGACGATGGCGTCCCACGCCTTGCGCAAGCGATCCCAGCGCTTGTCGCGATCCATGGCGTAGTAGCGGCCGCTGACCGTGGCCAGCCGGGCATTGCCCAGGCGTGCGCAGACTTCCTGCAATGCGCGCAGGCTGGGCTCGGCCGATTGCGGCGGCGTGTCGCGGCCATCCAGGAAGGCATGCACGGCCACCTTCGGCACGCCGCGGCGATGGGCCAGTTCCAGCATGGCGAAGATGTGGTTCTCGTGACTGTGCACGCCGCCGGGCGAGAGCAGGCCGAACACGTGCAGGACATGCCCGCCCGCCTTGGCCGCCTCGCACGCCGCCACCAGCTCGGCGGTGTCGAAGAAGCTGCCGTCCTCGATGGCGGCGTCGATGCGGGTCAGATCCTGGTAGACGATGCGGCCGGCGCCCAGGTTCATGTGGCCCACCTCGGAATTGCCCATCTGGCCGTCCGGCAGGCCGACATGGCGGCCCTCGGTGTGGATGAGGGTGTGCGGCGCGGTCGCCAGCAGGCGGCGCCAGTTCGGCAGTTCCGCCTGTGCCAGCGCGTTGTCGGTGGGATCTTCGCGGTGCCCCCAGCCATCGAGGATCAGCAGGACGACGGGCTTGGGGCGCGGGGAGGCGGACGGCGTTGGGGACACGGTGGGGGTTCCGGTGACTTCAGGCAGGTGAAGATTGTAGCGAAGCGTGCTGCGATGGCGGCGTTACCCTGAACGCGGCGGGCGAACCCGTCGCCAGACCCGGTTAAACCGTTTCGGCGGCGCCGGCATCCAACCCGTACTTTCGACGAACAGGACTTCACCATGACCCGTACTTCCTCTGCCCTGCTGCTGACCCTGGCGCTGGCGGCCACGCCCGCCTTCGCCGGCAACGACGTCTCCAAGGTCAACGGCTCCATCACCGCCGAGGCGGGCCAGACGCTCGGCGATCTGAGCACCGTCAACGGCTCCATCACCGTCGAGGACAACGCCTCCGTGGGTTCGGTCGAAGCCGTCAACGGCTCGCTCAAGATCGGCGACGGCGCCCGCACCGGCGGCATGGAGACGGTCAACGGCGGCATCCGCGCCGGCAGCAAGGTGCAGGTCGGCGGTGACGTGGAAACCGTCAACGGCCCGATCTTCCTGGATCGCGGCAGCCGCGTGCGCGAGGGCGTCTCCACCGTCAACGGCGCGATCGGCCTGGTCGGCACCGAAGTCGGCGGCAGCATCGAGACGGTCAACGGCGACGTCACCGTGGGCGTGGACTCGCACGTGCGCGGTGGCCTGAAGGTGGAGAAGCCCAAGGGCAACTTCAACATCGAGCGCAAGCGTCCGCCGCGCATCGTGGTCGGTCCGAACGCGACCATCGACGGCCCGCTGGTGTTCGAGCGCGAAGTGGTCCTGCACGTCCACCGTACGGCCAAGATCGGCCCGGTCACCGGCGCCACCGCACGCTCGTTCGACACGCCGACCGCGCCGGCCGACTGAGCGCCGGGCACATCGCGCGGGACAATCGCATACACTCGGGATTCCGTTGGTTCGAGGAATCCCGATGTCCCGCAAGCTCCCTCTGGCGGCGGCCGTGCTGGCCGCCACCACCCTGCTCGCCGCATGCAAGAAGCCTGAAGGCGACGCACCGGCGGCCGCCGCGCCCGCCGCTCCGGCACCGGCCGATCACGCCTTCGCCCCGGCCATCAACGAGGCCGACTTCGCCCAGCTGGTGAAGACGCTGTCCTCCGACGAATTCGAAGGCCGCGGTCCCGGTTCCACCGGCGAGGAGAAGACCGTCGCCTATCTGGAAGCGCAGATGAAGCGCATCGGTCTGCAGCCGGGCAACAACGGCAGCTTCTTCCAGGACGTGCCGATGGTGGAAACCACGGCCGACGAGGGCGCCGTGCTGAAGCTGGAGAGCAACGGCAAGAGCCGCGAGCTGAAGTTCGGCGTGGATTTCGTCGCCGGCACCCGCACCGGCGAGAAGGAAGTGAAGGTCGACGCCAGCGAAATGGTGTTCGTCGGCTACGGCGTGGACGCGCCGGAGCAGCAGTGGAACGACTACGCCGGCCAGGACTGGAAGGGCAAGACGGTCGTCATGTTCGTCAACGATCCCGGCTTCCACACCGGTGACGAGAAGCTGTTCGAAGGCAAGCGCATGACCTACTACGGGCGCTGGACCTACAAGTTCGAGGAAGCCGCGCGCAAGGGCGCCGCCGCCGCGTTCATCGTCCACGACACCCCCGGCGCCAGCTACGGCTGGGACGTGGTGAAGAATTCCTGGTCCGGCGCGCAGTACGACCTGCCGGCCAAGGACGATCCCGAGCGCCGCATCCCGGTGCAGGGTTGGTTGACCGCCGACGCGGCCCGCCAGTTGTTCGCCGACGCCGGCCTGGATCTGGACACCTCGTACAAGGCCGCCAACCAACGCGGCTTCAAGCCGGTCACGCTGAAGACCAAAGCCTCCATCGATCTGAAGAGCACCATCACCGAAAAGAACTCGCGCAACGTGGTCGGCGTGCTGCCGGGCACCGATCGCAAGGACGAGGCGGTGCTCTACATGGCGCACTGGGATCACCTGGGCAAGCATGAAGGCGAGACCGGCGACAACATCTACAACGGCGCCATCGACAACGCCACCGGCGTGGCCGGCATCCTGGAAATCGCCGACGCCTTCGCCCACCAGGATCCCAAGCCGAAGCGTTCGCTGGTGTTCCTGGCGGTGACCCTGGAGGAGTCCGGCCTGCTCGGCTCCAAGTACTACGTCGCCCATCCGACCTTCCCGCTGGACAAGATCGCGGCGGTGATCAACATCGACGCGATGTCGGTGGCCGGCAAGGCCAAGGACATCACCGTGGTCGGCTTCGGCAGCTCGGAACTGGAAGACGTGCTCAAGCCGATTGCCACCGCGCAGGGCCGCACCCTGCACGGCGAGACCTCGGTGCAGAGCGGCTTCTACTTCCGCTCGGATCATTTCAACTTCGCCAAGGCCGGCGTGCCGGCGCTGTATGCCGACGGCGGCGAGGATCTGGTCGATGGCGGCACCGAGGCCGGCAAGAAGGCCGCCGAGGACTATGCCAGGCACTACCACTCGCCGAGCGATCAGTACTATCCGGAAACCTGGAAGCTCGATGGCACGGTGCAGGATCTGGAAGCGCTGTACGGCGTCGGCAAGGAAATCGCCGGCGGCGACAAGTGGCCGAACTGGTATCCGGGCAATCCGTTCAAGGCGGCCCGCGACAAGATGATGCAACCGGCGGCGAAGTAAGCCTCCGCGACATGACGGCAACGGCGCCCCAGGGCGCCGTTGCTGTTTCCGGGGGCCGTCCCGGCAAAAACTTCCGCTCGAAAGCCGCTCCCATCACCCGTTTCCGTCGCCGAAACCGTTCCGTCGCGCAGGCTTCGGCTAGGCTATGCGGCAATCCAAGGAGGAATCCATGTCCATCGCCTACTGGTGCATCCTGATCACCGCCCTGCTCCCCTATCTTTGGGTCACCATCGCCAAGCGATCGGGCGAGCGCTACAACAACCGCGCGCCGCGCGAGTGGCAGACCCGCCAGGACAACCCGCGTTCGCACCGCGCGCATGCCGCGCATCTCAATGGATTCGAATCGTTTCCCGCATTCGTGGCCGGCGTGCTGATGGCGCAGCTGGCCGGCGTCGATCCCGCCACCATCAGCCTGCTGGCAATCGTGTTCACCGCGGCGCGCGTGCTGCATGGCGTGTTCTACATCGCCAACCAGGCCGCCCTGCGCAGCCTGGTGTGGGTGGTCGGATTCGCCAGCGCGCTGGCGCTGATCGTGATGGCGGCGTTGAAGATCGCTTGACGGAAGAGCAGCGGAGCGAGCTCCGCTCTACATCCCGAGTAGGGCCGAGCTTGCTCGGCTGGCGGGAGGCCCGGGTGCGGTGCCCGTAAGAGCAGCGGAGCAAGCTCCGCTCTACGGGGGAATCGTCAGCGCAATGATTCGTCCCAGCCGAACAGCGCGAAGGCGCGGCGGAACTCCGCATCCAGCGGGGCAATCGCTTCCAGTCGCGCGCCGCTGACCGGATGCAGGAACGACAGCCGCACGGCGTGCAGCAGCATGCGATGCACGCCGTGCATGCGGAAATTGCGGTTGTGGCGGCCATCGCCGTGACTGCTGTCGCCGATCAGATGGTGGGACAGGTGCTTGAGGTGGCGGCGGATCTGGCGGAAGCGCCCGGTTTCGGGGCGGCAGCGCAGCAGCGCGTAGCGGGAAGTCTCGAATCCCGCCGATGGCATCGCCAGTTCCCCGGTCGCCAGGCGGGTGAAGCGGGTCAGCGCCGGTTTCTTTTCCGGCTTGCCGGGCCCGCCATCCAGTGGATAGTCGAGATCGATATGTGGCTCCGGCCAGCCCCGGCAGATCGCCAGATAGTCCTTTTCCACCTCGCGTGACATGAAGGTCCGTCCCAGCGCCGAGGCGATATCGCGATCGAACGCCACCAGCAGGCAGCCGCTGGTGCCGCGATCCAGCCGGTGGATCAGGAAGATCGGCATGCCGAACCGCTCGCGCAGGCGATCGGCGAGGAATTCGGTTTCCCCGCGCGCCAGCTTGCTGTCGTGGACCATCAGTCCGGCCGGCTTCTCGATGACCGCCAGATCCGCGTCCTGGTACAGCACGCCGATGTCGTGTTCGCTTTCCGTATCGCTCATGTAACGCCTGGCTCCCGCAAATCTGCGAAACTGCCGGTTGCCGTTTTCAAGGAGTCCTGCATGCAACCACGCCGCCTTATTCTCGCATTGGGCCTGGCATTGACGCTAAGTCTCGGCATGGCGCCGGCCTCCTTCGCGGACACGGCGTTGCCGCGCGGCGTGGTGGCCGGTCCCAGCATCGAGGGCATCAGCGAGTACCGGCTGGGCAACGGTCTGCGGGTGCTGCTGTTTCCGGATGCGAGCAAGCCCACGGTGACGGTGAACCTGGTCTATGGCGTCGGCTCGGTGCACGAGAACTATGGCGAGACCGGCATGGCGCACCTGCTGGAGCATCTGCTGTTCAAGGGCACGCCGACCCACGCCGACATCAGCGGCGAGATGAAGAAGCGCGGCATCCAGTTCAATGCGACCACGGGACTGGATCGCACCAACTACTTCGCCTCCTTCCCCGCCGACGACGCCACCCTCGACTGGGTACTGGGCCTGGAAGCCGATCGCATGGTCCACTCCAACGTCGCGCGCAAGGATCTGGACAGCGAGATGACCGTGGTCCGCAACGAACTGGAAGCGGGCGAGAACAATCCCGGTGGCGTGCTGTTCCAGCGCATCCGCTCCGCCGCGTTCCTGTGGCACAACTACGGCAACAGCACGATCGGCGCGCGTTCGGACGTGGAAGGCGTGCCGATCGAACGCCTGCAGGGTTTCTACCACACCTGGTACCAGCCGGACAACGCCACCCTGATCATCGCCGGCCGCATCGATCCGGCGGCGACGCTGGCGCGGGTCGCGGCCCATTTCGGTCCGCTGAACAAACCGACCCGCGCGCTGCCCCCCTTCCATACCGCCGAGCCCGCGCAGGATGGCGAACGCCAGGTCGACGTGCGCCGGACCGGCGACGTGCGCATCGTCGCCGCGGCCTATCACATCCCCGCCGCCGGCCATCCGGACAGTCCCGCGCTGAGCGTACTGGGCAACGTGCTGGGACATACCCCGGGCGGACGCCTGCACAAGACGCTGGTGCAGCCGCGCCTGGCCGCCGGCAGCGGCGCCGGCAGCGAGTCACTGCGCGATCCCGGCCTGTTCACCGCGCTGGCGGTGCTGCCGAAGGACGGCGACGCGGCCAAGGCCGAGCAGGAGTTGCTGGCCCAGGTCGAAGGCGTGGCCCGCACGCCGGTGACCGAGGCGGAAGTCGAGGAAGCCAAGCAGCGCATCGCCAATGCCTACGAACTCTATTTCACCGATGTCAACGCGGTCGGCATGGGGCTGTCGGAATTCCTCGCCGCCGGTGACTGGCGCCTGCTGTTCATCACCCGCGACGCGATCGCCAAGGTCACCGCCACCGACGTCAACCGGGTGGCCGCCGAATACCTGAAGACCAGCAACCGCACCCTCGGCCGCTTCATTCCCACCGATCCGCCGGACCGCGTCACCATCACCCCGCGTCCGGCGATCGCCACGCTGGTGGACGGCTACGTCGGGCGCGCCGCGGTCTCGGCCGGCGAGCAGTTCGATCCCACGCCTCAGAACCTGGAAGCACGTACCCAGCGCTTCACCCTCGGCAACGGCCTGCGGGTGGCGCTGCTGCCGCGCAAGACCCGTGGCGAGACGGTGGTGGTGGATGCCAACTTCCGCTTCGGCGATGTCGCTTCGCTGACCGGTCGGCAGGATGCCTCCGGACTGGCCGGCGCCATGCTGATGCGCGGCAGCACCCGGCTCAGCCGCGAACAGATCGATCAGCGCTTCGAAGCGCTGAAGACCCAGGCCAGCGTCAGCGGCGGCCTGCAGGGCGCGGGGATTTCCCTGTTGAGCCGGCGCGCGCAATTGGCCGACGCGCTGGCACTGGCGGCGGACATCCTGCGCCATCCGGCGTTCCCGGAAAGCGAGTTCGAACAACTGCGCCTGCAGGCCCTCACCGGCATGGAAGCCTCGCGCAAGGAGCCCGGCGCGGTCGCCGGCCAGGCGCTGGCGCACCATTTCGACCCCTGGCCGAAGGGCCATCCGCTGCACATCGATACCCTCGATGAAGCCATCGCCGCGGTGAAAGCGCTCAAGCGCGAGGATCTGGCCGCGTTCCATCGCGACTTCTACGGCACCGCCGATGGCGAAATCGCCGTGGTCGGCGACTTCGACCCGGTCGCGGTACGCGCGCAGCTGGAATCCCTGTTCGCGGGCTGGAAACCGCCGCATCCGTATGCGCCGATCAGCACGCGCTACACCCCGGTCGCCGCGACCCGGCAGCGCCTGCCGACGCCGGACAAGCCCAACGCGGTGCTGCTGGCGCGCAGCAACCTGTCGCTCAAGGTCACCGACGCGGACTATCCCGCGATGATGATCGCCAACCGCATCTTCGGCGGCGGCGCGCTGAAATCGCGGCTGGGAGATCGCATTCGCCAGAAGGAGGGCCTGAGCTATGGCGTGTCCAGCGCGGTGCGCGCCGACGACAGCCGCGAGGGCACCGACGACAACGGCAGCTTCAACATCCAGGCGATCGCCGCGCCGGAGAACATGGCCAAGGTGGAAGCCGCCATCCGCGAGGAACTGGCGCGGCTGGTCCGCGACGGCGTCACCGAAGAGGAACTGCGCGATGCCGTGTCCGGCACGCTGACCGAACGCCGCCAGGGCCGCGCCGAAGACGGCGCGGTCGCCGGCATGCTGTCCGATCAGGCGTACTACGGCCGCACCATGCAGTTCACCGCCGAGCTGGACGCCCGCTTCCAGGGCCTGACCCGGGACCAGGTCAATGCCGCCATCCGTAAGCACTTCAAGCCGGAGACGCTGAGCGTGTACATGGCCGGCGATTTCGCCAAGGCGGCCGGGGCGCAGCCGGGCCGGTAACGCCCGGGCCGGGAGCGGAGCGGGCGGAAAGGACACGGTCGCCTGCCCCGCCCGCCTCCCGCCCTCCGGCGGATTAAGACGGCTTTAAAGCGCGCGGTTTACCATCGGTCCCCCTGTTTTCCGGAACCTCGCCGTGACCCCGATCCTGCTGGTGGAAGACGACCGCATGCTCGGCGACGCCGTGGCCGCGGCATTGCGCCAGGATGGCTGGGAGGTCGCCCGCGCCGAAGACGCCGGCGCCGCCAAGACCGCCCTGATCGACCATGCCTTCGCCGCGGTCCTGCTGGATCTCGGCCTGCCCCGCGGATCCGGCCTGGATGTCCTGAACGCGCTGCGCCAGCGCTACGACACCACCCCGGTGCTCATCGTCACCGCCCGCGACCAGCTCAGCGATCGCGTGCGCGGCCTGGATGCCGGCGCCGACGACTACATCGTCAAGCCGTTCCAGACCGACGAGCTGTGCGCGCGCCTGCGCGCGGTGGTGCGGCGCAGCCAGGGCCGGGTGGCGCCGGTGCTGTCCTACCGCGACGTGGTGCTGGATCCGGCGGCGCGCGCGGTCACCCGTGGCGGCCAGGCGGTGAAGCTGGGCGTGCATGAATACCGCACGCTGATGGCGCTGATGGAACGCCAGGGCCGGGTGGTGGCGCGCGACGCGCTGGAGTCGCTGGTCTACGGCGGCGACGGCACCATCGAGAGCAACACCATCGCCGTCTACATACACCAGCTGCGACGCAAGCTCGGCGACGACTTCATCACCACCGTGCATGGATTCGGCTACCGCGTCGGCGAGGTGGAATGAGGATGAGACGCCACCATTCGCTCAAGGGCAAGCTGCTGGCCACGCTGATGGGCGTGACCGTGATCGGCTGGCTGATCTGGCTGGGCTGCCAGTACGTGCAGGTGTCGCGGCAGCAGAACGGGCGCTGGGATCAATCGCTGCGCGAGGTCGGCCAGCAGATCCTGATGTCCATGCCCAGCGACGTGGATACCGTCGGCGGCCGTTCGCGCCTGCAATTGCCGGCGGATCTGCCCGCCCAGCCCAACCACAAGTTCGACAAGATCCGCTTCCAGGTCTGGAGCCTGCAGCGCCGCGAGAGCATCGTGTCGTCCAACGGCGCGCCGAAGACGCCGCTGCAGCCCAGTTTCCAGACCGGAATCGCCAACACCCGCACCGCCGGCGACGACTGGCGCGTCTACGCGGTCACCGACGCCAGCGGCCGGGTGCAGGTGCAGGTCGGCATGTCGCGCAAGCAATTGCGGGCCGAAATTGCCTGGTGGGTGAAGATCACCCTGCTGTCGGCGGTGGCGTTGATGGTCGGGCTGGCGCTGGCGATCTGGGTGGCGATCGGCTGGAGCCTGCGTCCGGTGAATCGCCTGCGCGATCTGATGTCGCAGCGCGACGCGCTGGACTTGGCGCCGCTGCCCACCCTCGGCATCCCGCGCGAGATCCAGCCGCTGGTGGAATCCTTCAATGGCCTGCTGTCCCGGCTGGCCGACGCGATGCACGGCGAGCGCCAGTTCCTGGCCGACGCCGCACACGAATTGCGCACGCCGCTGGCGGCGTTGCAGACCCAGACCCAGGTCGCCCTGCGCGCCGGCAGCGAAGCCGATGCGCGGCAGGCGCTGGGCCAGCTCGCCCACGGCATCGAGCGCACGTCGCGACTGGCGCAGCAATTGCTCGACTCGGCCCGCATCGACGCCTCGCAGCGCCGCCATGACCATGCGACGGTCGAACTCGCCGACGTGGTGACGATGGTGGTGCGCGAGTTCGAGCTCATGGCTTCGCGCCGGCAGCAGACCATCGTGCTGAACACCGCGGTCGCGCCGGTGTCCGGCGATCTCGATGATCTGGGCGTGCTGGTGCGCAACCTGATCGACAACGCGATCCGCTACAGCGGCGAAGGCGGCCGGGTGGTGGTGGCGTGCGGCCGCAGCGCGGACGGCACGGGCGTGGAATTGACCGTCACCGACAACGGTCCCGGCGTGCCGCGGGATGAACGCGCGCAGATCTTCGACCGATTCTTCCGCGGCAGCAACGGTAATGGCGAGCGCGGCAGCGGCATCGGCCTGTCGCTGGTCCGGCGCATCGCCCAGGCGTATGGCGCGGAGGTCACCCTGGACGACGGACTGGACGGCCGCGGCCTGTCGATCCGGGTGCGGTTTCCGGATCCGGAACGCTGACGCCCGCGCTCAGCGCGGCAGGCGCCACCACGGCGTGAACGCCTGCGGCGCATCGATCGCGACCGCCTGCCCGATCATCGGCGTGCTCAGCGCCACTCCGCGTTCGGCGGCAATCGCGCTGACCGCTTCCATCGGCGCATTCCAGTCGTGGAAGGCCAGATCGAAGGTGCCGTTGTGGATCGGCATCATCCAGCGCCCACGCAGGTCCAGGTGCGCCTGCACGCTCTGTTCGGGCAGCATGTGCACGCCTTCCCAGAGCGGATCGTAGGCGCCGCATTCGAGCAGGGTCAGATCGAACGGTCCCAGCCGCTCGCCGATTTCGCGGAAGCCGGCGAAATAGCCGGTGTCGCCGCTGAAGAAAATCTTCTGGTGCGGCGTTTCGATGACCCAGGACGACCACAGGGTGGGATTGCGCTGGAACGGCGCGCGTCCGGAGAAATGCTGCGCGGGGGTGGCAGTCAAGTGCAGGCCACCCACCCGCACCGACTGCCACCAATCCAGTTGGGTGATCCGATCCTTCGGCACGCCCCAGCGGGCCAGCAGATCACCCACGCCCAGCGGCGTGATGAAGCGTTCGGCGCGCTCGGCGAGCGCGCGGATCGTCGCCTTGTCCAGGTGATCGTAGTGATCGTGCGACAGGATGACGCCGGCGAGTGGTGGAAGTTCGGACAGCGCGATCGCCGGTGCGTGAAAACGCTTGGGTCCCGCCCATTGCACGGGCGACGCGCGCTCGGAGAACACCGGATCGGTGATCCAGTAGCCGCCTTCCAGCTTGAGCAGGATCGTCGAGTGACCGACGCGGTAGAGCGTGCCATCCGCGGCCGCGTCCAGTTCCGCGCGGGTGATTTTCCGGACCGGCAGCGCGGCGGGCGGCACGGTGCGTCCGGATTTTCCGAACATGAAGCGCCACCACAGTCCGGGGATTTCCCGTGCGGCCGGCTGGCGGGGTTCGACCGGATTCTGGAACGCGCGCTCGCGATACTGCGGTGACTGCGGATAGGGAACGGTGCTGCAGGCGGACAGGGACATGTAGAGCATTCCGACGATCAGGAACAGGAAGAAGGCGGCGACGCGCCGGCCGGGGCGCCACCGGGGGGAGGAACGGCGGCGCCCGCGGCTCATGATGCGGCGGGGATGGGCAGGCGAAGCGTGCCGCGGCGGCCATCGGCAACACTGGCGCCAGCGACGTGCAACGACGGCAGGTGCGCGCCCTGCTGCCATTCCACGGCGAAGCAGCCAAGCTGCACGGCCGTCGCGCTTGCCGAAGCAAGCAGGCGTGTTTCCACATCGCGACCGCGATGCGCCGGATCCACGTACAGCGATTCCAGCCGCAGGTAGTAGCCGCGTTCCAGCAGCGAAAAGCCGATGGTGGCGGCGGCATAGCCGACCGCGGCCTCGCCGTCACGCGCGATCCAGGCCCAGGCGCGCAGCGGCGGATCGAACAGGGCTTCCATCAGTTCAAGCAGACCGCCCGCCGAGGATTCCCGGGCGTCCGCCGCCGGGTGCCGGCCGGGATCATGCAGATCGCACAGCGCCATCAGCACCTCGATGTCGCGACGGGAAACCCGCGCGATCGTGTAGCCGGTCGTGGCGGGAAAGGTGGGGGGCGATACGCGACGGCTTGGCACGAGAGCGGGGAACAGGTTCACGGGATTCCTCCGGGTGGGGGCTGCATGGCGTCGCGGCGCATCCTGCGCCGGCGGCATTAAAAGGGCTTTAAGTCGCCCGCCGTCCCGTCGGCGCCGGCATGCCGGCGTTCATCAAACCTGCCCGTCCACGCTGAACACGCGGCTGGCACGAATGCGCTTAGCATTCCGGCCTTCCCTCTTACGGAACGCCTCCATGCCTGGTCATGCCGCCTCTGCCGGAGGGTGCCTCCTGGCCTGCCTGCTCGCCGTCGCGCCTTTGCATGCCCAGGTACTGGGCATCGCCCTGGACGGCAAGGCGCGGATGAACAATGGCGAGGTGGAAATACTCGGGACGCCCGCGCCGGATCGCGCGGCGTTCTACGACACCGCCAACGGACAGCTGCGCCTGCTCGGCGAAGTCGAGGTGCCGGTCAGTTTCCAGGGGCCGCCCTCCAGCATCGCGATCAGCGCGGATCGCCGCGAGGCGCTGGTCACCGCCTTCACCCGCGCCGATCCCGGGCGCGCCGGCGCGTTCACCGCCAATCCCGCGATGGCGGTGATCGATCTGGCCTCGACGCCGATGCGTGTGTCGCAGACGCTGACCCTGGCGGCGGCACCCTCGTCGGTGAGCCTACATCCGGATGGCCGCCATGCCTGGGTGCCGCATACCGGCGCCGACAGCATCAGCGTGCTGGAGAAACGCGCGGATCGCTGGGAAGTCGTCGAGGTGGCCCGCTTCGAAGCGGGCAGCGCGCCGATCGCAACGGCATTCAGCGCCGATGGCGCGCATGCGCTGGTGAGCCTGCCGGGCAGCCAGCGGATCGCCTGGCTCGCGGTGGATCAGGGCCGCCCGATCCTGCCCGCCCGCCACGAGATGAGCGCCGGCATCGGCCCCACCGCGCTGTCGTTCTGCGGCGACACCGGATTGGCGGTGGTCGCGAACTACGGCAGGGTGACCGGCGATGTCGACACGGTCAGTCTGATCGACACCCGCGGCGCGCTGCCGCGGGTCATCGATACCGCCTCGGTCGGCATGTCGCCGGAAGGCGTGGCCTGCGCGCCCGATGGCCGCCATGCCGCGGCGGCCCTGCAGAACATGAGCACGCTTCCGCGCTCGCATCCGCTGTATTCGCCGGACAGCCGGCTGGTGGTGCTGGCCATCGAATCGGGCCGGCTGCGGCGCATGGCGGAAACCGGATTCGGCGGCTGGGCGCAGGGGGTCGGATTCCTCGACGATGCGCGCACGGTGTTCGCGCAGAGCATGATCGAGCGCCGCGTGCATGTGTTCCGGCTGGACGGTGAAACGCTGATCGCGCAGCCGGGACTGTCCTACAAGGCCGGCTCGCCGGCCGCTTACGGATTGTCCGGCCGCTAGCGCGGTTCTCCCGCGCGGGCGGCTACTCCCCCGCGGACTGTCGCACGAGCGATGCCAGGATGCGCAGATCCTCCTCGTCCAGCACGTCCGTCTCGGTGCCGCGGAAGCGCCGGTGGAAGGCACGCACGGTGGCGGCGCGGTCGTCCAGCGGGTAACCGATCAGGCGCAGCGCATTCCAGGGATCGAATCCCGCCGGTGCCGGTGGTGCGTCGGCGGCCGGCCAGACGCCGAAACCCGCTTCGGCCAGCCGCTTCCACGGGAAACGCGTGCCCGGATCCTGCTTGCGGGTGGGCGCGAAGTCGGCATGCGCGACGATCTGCGTGCGCGGGATGTACAACCGCTCGCACAGATCCTCCAGCAGCACGATCAGGCTGTCGATCTGGGTCGGTGGAAATTCGGATCGCCCGTCGTTGTCCAGTTCGATGCCGATGGAGACGCTGTTGACGTCGGTGATCGTGCCCCAGCGGCCGCCGCCTGCATGCCAGGCACGCAGTTCATCGGCGACCAGCTGGTAACGTTCGCCGTCGCGGCCGATCAGGTAATGCGCGCTCACCGGTCCGCCGGAATTCTCCGTCCGCAGGGTCTCCAGGCTTTCGGCCACCGAATTCTGCTCGGTGGCATGGATGACGATCAGGATTGGCCTGCGCGCTTCATGGTTGGGCGAGGGTGTCCATTGCGCGAGCGGATTGTGTTCCGGTTCCGGTTTCGGTACGTGCGTGCAGGCGCTGAGCGTTAGAACCGTCATCGCCAGCAATGCTTTCAGGAATACCGGTTTCCGCATCGGGTCATCACTCGCTGAGTACCAAGATCGTCATGAAGTAGCTGTGGGAGCGACGTGAGTCGCGAAGCCCCGCGGTATCCGGTCGCGACTGACGTCGCTCCTACAGGGGAGCCGGTTTCCGATCACCGGCGCGGCCAGGCCGCGAGCAGCGCCCACAGGCCGCCGATGCCGGCGATCCAGGCCGAGGCCGGCACCGAGAAGATGCGCGGGCCGCCCGCTTCCAGTCCGTACAGCACCGCCGCCACCAGCAGCAGGCCCACGCCCAGGATCGCGGCGACGATCCGTCGCTGCATGCCGCGCAGGGTGGACGCCAGATCGGCGAGGTCGCGCGAGCGCATCGACAGTTCGTGCTTGCCCTCGACCTGCTGGGTCAGCCAGGCGTGCACCAGCCGCGGCATGTCCGGCGCGTGGGTCATGATTTCCGGCAGGCGCTTGCGGAATTCCTGCACCGCGCGCTGCGGGCTGTAGCGCTCCAGCAGGATCTTCTCCAGCACCGGCCGCGCGACCGCCCAGATGTCCAGGCGTGGATCCAGTTGGCGGCCGACGCCCTCGATGTTGAGCAGGGTCTTCTGCAACAGGATCAACTGCGGCTGCAGGGTCAGTTCGTATTTCTGCGCGGTGCGGAACAGCTTGAGCAGCACCTCGGCCAGTGAAATCTCCGACAGCGGGCGGGTGAAATAGGGCTCGCATACCGCGCGCGCGGCCGCTTCCAGCTCGTCGATGCGCACGGTCGCCGGCATCCAGCCGGCCTCGACGTGCAGCTCGGCGATGCGCCGGTAGTCCTTGTTGAAGATGGCCATGAAATTCTCGGCCAGATAGTACTGGTCCTCCGGCGAGAGCTGGCCGGTGATGCCGAAGTCCAGGGCGATGAAGCGCGGATTGGCGCGGCGCGCCGGATCGCTGTCGACCCAGATGTTGCCGGCATGCGCGTCGGCGTGGAAGAAGTTGTCGCGGAACACCTGGGTGTAGAACACCCGCACACCCTTGGCCGCCAGCGCGCGCCGATCCACGCCGGCCGCATCAAGCGCCGCGATGTCGTCGGACGGGATGCCGTGCACGCGCTCCATGGTCAGCACGCGTTCGCTGGTATGCGTCCAGATTATTTCCGGTACGTACAGATCGTCGGAATCCTTCCAGAAGCGCCGCATCACGCTGGCGTTGGCGCCCTCGCGCTGCAGATCCAGTTCGGCGGCCAGGGTGGATTCGATCTCCGCGACGATCTCGCGCGGGCGGATCTTGTCGGCACTCGGGTGGGCGCGCTCGACCAGTGCGGCGACCGACTTGAGCAGGGAGATATCGGCGGCGATCTGCTTCTCGATGTCCGGACGCAACACCTTGACCACGACCTCGCGGCCCTCCGGCAGGGTCGCCGCATGCACCTGGGCGATCGAGGCCGACGCCAGCGGCGAGGTGTCGAACTGGGCGAAGGCCTCGCCAATCGGCCGGCCCAATGCCTGTTCGACGATGGCGCGCGCGGCGTCCCCGTCGAAGGGCTTGACCCGGTCCTGCAGCAACGACAATTCCTCGGCCACGTCCGGCGGCACCAGATCGCGTCGCGTGGACAGGATCTGGCCGAACTTGACGAAAATCGGCCCCAGCTCCTGCAACGCCAGCCGCAGGCGCGCGCCGCGCGGCTGCACGGCGATCTCGGCCGAGGCGCGCGGCACGAACGGGCGCGCCAGTTTCAGCCAGCGCTCGGCCGGGGTGTCGTCGAGCAGATCATCCAGTCGATAGCGCAGCAGTACCCGGCCAATCTTGCTGGCGCGCAGCACCGGCCTCATGCGGTGCCTCCACGCCGGGCCGCCAGCCGCTGCACGCGCGCGGCCAGCCGTTCGACGTCGTCGCGCAACGCGTCGACGTCGTCGTGGAAGGCGTTGAGTTCCGCGCGCGCGACGACATCGCGCGATTCCTCGGTGAGGTACTCGGCGGTGTTCTCGGCGAATCCGCGCGCGGCGGTGCGCGCCTGGCGCAATCCGGCACGGAGGGCATTGGCGATCTGCACGCCCAGGATCTCGCCGAACGCGGCGGTGAACGGCTGCTGCCAGTCGGGATCGAAACGCTCGGCCAGCGTCTGCAGGCGACGCGCCAGATCGGCATCGCCGGAAATGCGCATGCGCCCCACCGGCGCGGCGTTGTCGCGGCGCAGGAACGGCAGTTGCGACAGGACGCCACCGAGGGTGGCGCGCACGGCTAGATCGGGTTCATGGACCTCGTGGACCGGGCCGACCTGCAACTCGCCGCCGCCGACCCGGATTTCCATCGCCACCGCGGGCGACTCCAGCGCCAGCGCGACGCGCCGACCCTCCAGCGGCGCCAGGCCGGCGCGGGTATCGGGATCCAGGGCCAGCGCGCGATTGAGCGCGGCTTCCAGCGCGCGGCCGGCGAAGGGCTTGAGCAGGTCGAAGGGCGAGGCGGACATGCCGCCATTCTACCCATACGCCCGCGCCCGGCCGCGCGCGGGGCCGGCGTGCTACACGCTGCGGCCGCGGAACAGGGAAATGATGGCCAGGATCAGGAAGACGACGAACAGGATCCAGGCGATGTTGCTGGCCGCACCGGCGATGCCGCTGAAACCCAGCACCGCCGCGATCAGGGCGATAACGAAGAAGATGACGGCATAGCGCAGCATGGGATCTCCTGAAACACGGGCGCGCTCCATTCGGCGCACATCCATGCTGGAGGCCCCGGAGTCACGGAGAAGTGATGGCGGCGTTGTCGCGGAGTGATGACTTCAGCCGGGTGATGCCCTCGTTAAAGGACACCCTCGGCACATAGCCGAAATCCTCGCGCGCGGGCGTCATGTCGTACCAATGCGTGGTGCTGAGCTGCTCGGCCAGGAAGCGGGTCATCGGCGGTTCGCCCTTCAGCGGCAGCACGGTCCACAAGGCTTCGCAGACCGCACCGATGCGATAGGCGGCCTTGAACGACAGGTGCCTGTCCACGCCGGGCGCGCCCGCCGCGGCGAGCAGGGTGTTGAGCAGTTCGCCCATCGGCTTGGGTTCGCCGTTGGAGATGAAGTAGGCCTTGCCGGCGCAGCGCGCGCCCGGCGCCAGATGCTCGAAAGCATCGAAATGCGCCTGCGCGGCATTGTCGATATAGGTCGTGTCGACCCGGTTGCTGCCGTCGCCGACGATGCGCAGGCGACCGGATTTCGCGCGCTCCACCAGCCGCGGCAGGATCTGCTGATCGCCCGGTCCCCAGATCAGCCGCGGACGCAGCGCCACCGTCGCCAGCGCCGGACCGTTCGCCGCCAGCACCGCCTTCTCGGCGATCAGCTTGGTGGTGGCGTAGGGCGCCTTGAAGCCTTCGCCATATGGCACGCTGTCGGCGGTGCCGCCTTCCACCGGATGGGTGGCGCGATGGGTCACGCTGGGCGTGGAGGTGTAGATCAGCCGGCCGATGCCGTGCTGGCGGCAGGCAGCCAGCACGTTCCCGGTGCCGACCACGTTGGCCTGGTGATAGAGCCGATAGGCGCCCCAGGCACCGGCCTTGGCGGCGTTGTGGAAGATCGCGTCGACGCCCGCAGCCGCATGCATCACCGCGTGCGCGTCGGCCAGATCGCCCTGCACCTGGCCCACGCCCAGCGCGGCCAATGCGGGATAGTGGCCGCGGTTGAAACTGATGACGTGGTGGCCGCGTTCGACCAGTCCCCGGCACAGGGCCTGGCCGAGGAATCCACCGCCGCCGGTGACCAGGATCTTCATGCGCGCTGCTCCAGCTGCTGTGCCGCCCAGATCGCCAGCTTCTCGCGGCCGATCTTGGCGTTGTGGCGGATGTCCACCGGGAAGCCCGGATGGCAGAGGAAGGTCTCGATGCCGGCCGTGTGCGGATGGCGTTGCGCGAGCGTGCGCAGATCGGCGGCCACCGCGTCGCGGCGCATCACCGCGACTTCCGGCAGCAGCTCGAAACACAGCACCGGCCGCTGGCGCCCCGGTTCGCCCACGCCGACCAGCGCGGTGCGGCGCACGTCCGGATGGGTGTTGAAGATGGGCTCGGCCTGTTCGGTGTAGAGCGGCCCCTGCGCGGTTTCCACGCGCTGGGTCTTGCGACCGCAGAACCAGAGCCGGCCCTCGCCATCGAAGTAGCCGACATCGCCCATGCGATGGACGATGCGTTCGCCGCCGTCGGCGGTGCGCTCGCGGATTTTCGCCACGCGGGTGGCGGCTTCGCGGTTGAAATAGGTGTCGGTGGCGGTCGGCCCGGCCACGGTGATCTCGCCGACCTCGCCGGCGGGCAACACCCGCGCCGCGCCCCAGTCGGCGATGGCGCCGTCGTCGATGCCGATGATGCGGACCTGGTTGGGCGGCACCGGCCGACCCACGCAGGTGCCGGCGCCGGCCTCGGTGGCCTCGCGCGTGGCTTCCAGTTCACGGCCTTCGATGACCGCCACCGGCAGGCATTCGGTCGCCCCGTAAGGCGTCCAGAACTGCGCATCGTCCGGCAGCAGCGCGCGCATGCGCGCCACGGTGTCCGGCGGCACCGGCGCCCCCGCCGAGGTGACCCGGCGCACGGTCGGCAAGGGCTGCCCATGATCGGCGAGCACCTTCATCAACGCCGGCGAACCGAACAGTTGGGTCACGCCGAACCGCGCGATCGCCGCGTGCAGTTTTTCCGGATCGGCATTGGCCGGCCGGGTCGGATCCATGTCCGGAATGATCGAGGTCAGGCCCAGCGCCGGATCGAACAGGGCGAACGGCGGGAAGGTCGGCAGGTCCACCCCACCGGGCTGCATCGCGAAGGCCTCGCGCAGCAGTTCGATCTGGGCGACGAAATGGCGATGCCGGTACACCACGCCCTTGGGCACGCCGGTCGAGCCGCTGGTGAACAGGATGCCGGCCACGTCGTCGGGCGCGGTCGCCGCCAGTTGCGGACCGGCGCCCTGCCCGATGCGTTCCAGCCGCGCCAAAGTGGTGCCGCCCCAGCCCCAGCGCGTGCCGACGGTGACGATCCGGCGCGCGCTTCGCGCCCAGCCCAGCAGCAGGCGCGCGAGCTGGGCCAGCGGGATGCCGATGAAGGCGTCCGGCGCCGCCTCGCCCAGGCATTGCTTCAGCGCGCGCCTGTCGATGCCCGGATCCACCAGCACCGGCACCGCGCCGGCCTTGAACAGGGCGAACATCAGCAGGAAGAACTCCGGCGTGGGCCGGACCATGACCACGGTGCGGGTGCCGCGGCCGATGCCGTAGCGGCCCAGGCCGGCGGCGATGGCATCGCTGCGCGCGTCCAGTTGGGCGTAGGTCAGCTCGGTGGCATAGCGGCCATCGCGGCCGGGGCAGCGCATCGCGACGCGGCCGGGCTGCTCGCGGGCCAGCCGCGGCAGGGAGGCGGCGATGTTGCAGGATTCGGTCATCCGCCCATTGTCGCCGCTGGACGGTACTTGCGTCAGCCGAGAGAGGCCTCACAATTCCGCACCCCTCCGCCCGCCTCGCGCACCGCCCGAGCCTTTCCCATGCATCCCTGCCTGACCTGCGGCGCCTGCTGCGCCTATTTCCGCGTCAGTTTCCACTGGAGCGAAACCGACCCGGCCCTCGGCGGTCCGGTGCCTTCCGAACTGACCGAGCCGTTCGACCCGCACCGCGTGGTCATGCGGGGTACCTGGGAACAGAAGCCGCGCTGCGTGGCGCTGGACGCGGAAATCGGCGTGCGGTCTCGTTGCAGCATCCACCCGCAGCGCCCGACCGTCTGCCGCGACGTGCCGGCGTCATGGGAATTCGGCGAAGCAAGCCCGCAGTGCGACAAGGCCCGCATCGCCTGGGGCCTGCCGGCGCTGACCGCGGCGGACTGGCGCTGGCGCGATGGCGCGGCCAACGACGACGACAGCAATCCGGACGATCACGACAACGATCCCTCGACCCCGCTGCCGCCCGTCCGGGCGGCCTGAGCGGCGGCGCGGACGCGCCTGCGCCACTCAGCCGGCGAGCGGATGCCGTTCCAGGAAATCGCGGATCAGCGGCACCAGTTCGGCCGCCTTGTCTTCCAGCACGTAGTGACCGGCGTCGTCCCAGGCATGCACCTCGGCCTGCGGCAGCGCCGCGCGGAAGCCGGCCAGGAAGTGCTGGTCGAACACGAAATCCTTCAGCCCCCAGCCCAGCAGCGCGGGCCGGTCGGCGAACTCCGGCAGGCGCCGGCCGGCTTCTTCCAGCAACGTCCACGCCTTGTCGCCGGGGCCGAGCGGAATGTCCTGCATGAAGCGGACCGTGGAGATGCGGTTGGCCCAGCTGTCGTAGGGCGAGACGTACGCGCGGCGCACGTCGGCCGGCATCTTTTTCTCCACGCCCAGGTAGGAGGCACCGCCGGAAAAGGCATTGAACGCGCGGATGATGAAAGCGCCGAACTTCCAGTCGCGGCCCAGCGCGATCTGCCAGGGCATCGGCTTGGCCTTGGGCAGCGGGAAGGCCGCGGTGTTGGTGATCACCAGCCGCTTGACCTGCTCCGCGTGCGAGAGCGCCCAGCCGAACCCGATCATGCCGCCCCAGTCATGCACGGCCAGCGTCACCGGACCGGTGATGCCCAGGTGCCGCAGCAGCGACGCCACATCGTCCACGCGCGATTGCAGGGTGTAGTCGTAGCGCTCGTCGGACGGCTTGTCGGACAGACCCATGCCGATGTGATCCGGCACGATGCAGCGATAGCGATCGCTCAGCCCCGACACCAGGTTCCGCCAGTAATAGCTCCACGACGGATTGCCGTGCAGCATCACCACCACTTCGCCATCGCGCGGACCTTCGTCCAGATAGCTCATGGACAGGCCGGGACGGACGTCGAAGCGCTGGGGAGTGAAGGGGTAGCCGGGAAGATTCATCGCACGCTGCCGCGGTAAACAAAAGGGCCGGCGAACCGGCCCTCGGGAAAGGTCAGCGGGCCGGTGTCACCAGACCACTTCGGCCATCGAGCAGTTCAGGCCGGAACCGATGCCCAGCAGGGCGATGCGGTCGCCCTTCTTCAGCCGGCCCAGTTCCTTCAGCTTGCTCAGCACGATCGGCACGCTGGCCGGGCCGATGTTGCCGTGCTCGCCGAAGATGGTCAGCACCTTCTTCGGGTCGATGCCGAACGCCTTGATGAAGGCGGCGGTGTGCACCTGGCTGACCTGGTGGATGACGAACTGATCCAGTTCGTCCACCGCCCAGCCCAGCGCCTGCTTGGCGGCGATGAAGGTCTTCTGCGCCAGCTTGATGCCTTCGATCAGCAGCATGCGGGTATCGGTGACCATGCGGTCCAGATTGCCGCGGCAGAGCTTGTTCCACTCGGTCGCCGAACGGGTCACGCCGCCCTTGTAGCGCGGCGCTTCCGGCACCAGCTCGGCGCGCGCCATCACCATCGCGGCGGCGCCGCAGCCCAGGGTCAGGGTGGCCAGTTCGTTGCGGAACTGCTCCTCGGTGATGTCCGGCGCGACCATCCGCTCGAGGGTCTTCTTGTAGGCCAGGTTGGCGGTCTCGCCGTCCACGACCAGGGCGTAGTCGATCTCGCCGCGCTCGAGCATGCGGGCGGCGATGTCCATGCCGTTGATGAAGGCCAGGCAGGCATTGGCGACGTCGAAGTTCTGGCAGTTCTCGCTCAGGCCCAGGTTGCCGGACACGATGCTGGCGGTGGACGGCTCCAGGTAGTCGCGGCTGACCGAAGTGTTGACCAGCAGGCCGATGCGATCGGCCGGCACGCCGGCGTCGTCCAGCGCCTTCTTCGCGGCCAGCGTGGCCACGTCGGACGCCTGCTGCTCGTCGTCCCACAGGCGGCGCGCGTGGATGCCGGCGATGTCGCCGAGCACGTCCGTGCGGATGCCCAGGCGCTCAAGCGTGGGCTTGAGCTGCTCGTTGATTTCCTTGGAGGTCAGCGTGTGCGGCGCATCAACGTGCGCCAGTCCCGCGATGGAGACGTTCTTGAAGAGCATCGAAAGTAGCGCCAAGGCTCAGGCCGAAGGGGGCGACAAGGTTACCGGCTTCCTGACTTCACCGCATCTTTATGCAGGTTCTGACAAAGGGCCGGACGGGCAAATTACGTGATTATTATCACATTTTCCGTACGCTGCCGTCTGGCAGGCGCCTGCCGGGCGCGGCGGCGACCTCGTCCAGCGCCCGACCGGCGGCGCGGTTCCCCCTGCCGGAGCGGACATCCGCGATACCCGCCGGCGACTTTTTGCGGATGCCGCGCACCATGGGGTGGCGACGGTCCGTCGTTCCTGTCCGGACTTCAACGCCCGCAGCGATAGGCCGCGAAACGCTGCTCGCCGTTGGCGGGATCGCCCAGCGGCTGGATGGTGTCAGCCTGGATGCCCGGGGCCTCGTTGCGGGCCAGGGTTTCCAGTTCATCGCGCACGCGCAGGTTGTTGCGCTCGTAGAAGGCCACCTTGTCCTTGACCGAGACCGCGACCTCGCCCTGCTTCTGGCAGTTGGCGGGGGCGGCGCCGGCCGCGACCACCCGGATGCCCTTGGCGTTCGGGGCCAGCGGCACCCAGGTGCAGGCCGCCAGCATGGTGACGGCGGCGAGGAGAATGAAAGTGCGCATGGATTCGCCTCTGTGCGGGAACGGCGGGCATTCTCGCCCAGCCGGGATGAATCATGGGTGGCTTCCGCCGCACCGGCGGCGAAAGCGCGTGGACATCCGGCAACCCACGCGCCCCTTCCTCCTGTGGAAGGGGCGCGAAGGGCCTTACTTGCTGGCGGCCGTCACCGGCTTGCCATCGGCATCGAGCACGGTGACCTCGCCGATCTTCAGATCCCGGATCGGCTGCTGGATCTTGGCCAGGTCACCGACCACGACGTAGGTCAGCGCGTTGGGTTCCAGGGTCTTCGCCGCCGCGGTCACGTCCTTGGAGGTGATTGCCTCGTTGCGCGCCTTGTAGGTCAGGATGTAGTCGTCCGGACGTCCATAGCGCAGGTTGCTGGTCACCTGGCCCATCACCGCGGCTGCGGTTTCATAGGCACCCGGCAGTTCCAGCGTGTTGCTGGCGCGGATCTTGGTGACTTCAGCGTCGGAGGCCGGCGCCTCGCCGGTGGCGAAGCGGGTGATCTCGGCCTTCAGTTCCTTCACCGAGTCCACGGTCTTGTCGCTCTGCACCGCCGCCTGCGCGAACCACGGACGCTGGCCCAGCGTGTTCGACGCACCGCTGTACGAGCCATACGCCCAGTGCTTGTCCTCGCGCAGGTTCATGTTGAGGCGCGAGCTGAACTGGCCGCCGAGCACGCCGTTGGCGAAATCGAAGTCAATCGTGCCCTTGTCGCCGGTCGGCGGAATCAGCTGGCCGACATAGATGTTGGACTGGATCGCACCGGGCTGGTCGATCAGGAACACGCGCGGCGCGCCCGGCTTGGCCACGGTCGGCACCGCCGGCAGCGCCGGTGCGTTGGGCGCGGTCTTCCAGTCGCCCAGGCGGGCTTCCAGCAGCGGCACGATCTGGGCCAGGGTGGTGTCGCCCACGACGATCACGCGGGCCTTGTCCGGCTGCAGCCAGTCGCGCTGGAACGCGACCAGGTCATCGCGGCTCAGCGAGGCAATCGAGGCCTCGGTGCCGCTGCCGGTGAACGGAATCGCGTACGGATGGCCCTGGCCATACAGCAGCGGCGGCATCACCCGCAGCGCGGCGGTCTGCGGACGCGCCTTCTCCTGCTTGATGCCGGCGATCCAGGTCGCGCGCACGCGTTCGAGTTCGCCCGCATCGAAGGTCGGACGACGCAGCACGTCGGCCAGCAGATCCAGCGACTCGGGCAGCTTGTCGCTCAGCGCCGACAGGCCGACCGAGGCGCTGTCCAGGCCGGCGCCGGTGGTCAGTTCGGCACCCAGGGCTTCCTTGCGCGCGGCGAATTGCAGCGCGCTGTAGTCACCCGCGCCTTCGTCGAGCATCTGCATGGTGAAACTGGCGGTGCCGAGCTTCTTGCCCACGTCGGCCGTGTAGCCGCCGGGGAACTGCACGGAGAGCTGCACGACCGGCGTTTCATGGCGCTCGGCCAACACCACTTCCATGCCGTTGGACAGCTTGGCGCGATGCAGGGCCGGGAACTTGAGATCCGGGAACGAGGTGGTCTTGGGCACGCCCTGGCTGCGGTCGACGTCGGTCTTGACCGTCTTGAACTTCGGATCCACCGCCGGAATTTCCGCCGGCCGGGTCGCCGGTGCGGCCAGCACGGTTTCCGGCAGCGAGGACAGCGGCTTGTCACTGGGCTGCACCACCAGCGTGTGCGAACCCTTGCCCAGCCACTTGCGCGCGGTGGCCTGGATGCTGGCCGGGGTGGCCTTCATCAGTTCATCGAGTTCGTCGCGATAGCAATCCGGCTTGCCCTGGTAGACCGTGCAGGAGGCCAGCACGTCGGACTTGCCGCCGAATCCGCCGATGCGCTCGATGCCGCGCACGAAACCGGCGCGGCTGTAGGTGCGCGCCTGCTCGACTTCGGCTGCGGTCGGGCCTTCGTTGATCAGGCGCTGGATTTCCTCGTCCAGCACCTTCTCGACCTTGGCTGGATCCACGCCATCCTTGACGGTGGCGCTGACGATGAAGGTACCGGCGATCTCGCTCATCCACGGCGAGGTGCTGACCTGGTCGGCGATCTTGTCACCATGCACCAGCCGGGCGTCCAGGCGCGAGGACGCGCTGCCACCGAGAATCTGCGAGAACAGCTCCAGCTGGGTCGCATCCGGCGTGCCCATCTCGGCGACCGGCCAGGCCCGGTAGATGCGCACCTGCGGCACGCGATCGGGCACCGTCTCGCGGGTGTCCTGCGCGCGCTTGGGAATGTTGGGCTTCATGTCCGCCAGCGTCGCGCTGGCCGGGATGTCGCCGAAGTAGCGGGTGACCTTTTCCTTGGCGGTCTTCAGGTCGATGTCGCCGGCCAGCACCAGCACCGCGTTGTTCGGGCCGTACCAGCTGCGGAACCAGGTCTTCACGTCGTCCAGGGTGGCGGCGTCCAGATCGGCCATCGAGCCGATGGTCTGCCAGCTGTACGGATGGCCCGGCGGATACAGGGCTTCGAAGATCTTGGTGTAGATGCGTCGGCCGTAGGGCTGGTTCTCGCCCTGGCGCTTCTCGTTCTGGACCACGCCGCGCTGCTCGTCCAGCGCCTTCTGGTCGATCGCGCCGAGCAGGTGGCCCATGCGGTCCGATTCCATCCACAGCGCCATGTCGAGCGCGGTGGTCGGCACGTTCTGGAAGTAGTTGGTGCGATCCTGGTTGGTGGTGCCGTTCTGATCGGTGGCGCCGACCAGTTCGAAGGGTTCGAAGAACTCGCCCTTGTGGTTCTCGCTGCCCTGGAACATCAGATGCTCGAACAGGTGGGCGAAGCCGGTGCGACCGGGCTGCTCGTTCTTGCTGCCGACGTGGTACCAGACGTTGACCGCCACGATCGGCGCCTTGCGATCGGTGTGCACGATCACCCGCAAGCCGTTGGGCAGGGTGAATTCCTCGTAGGGGATGACGATGTCGGTGCCGGCCGGTCTGGCCTGGGCCTGGGCAGGTACGGGCGCATAGACCAGACCGCCAAGGGCGGTGCCGAGGGCGACGGCAAGCAGCGCGGCGCGCGGCCGACGGGATGCGATCATCGTGTGACTCCTTGTATACAGGTACGGGATTCCCCAAGAACCCCGGATGCTAACCCGGTCGCGGGAGCCATACACTAGGCCTCATGGCACGTGCCCCTCAAAGTGAGGTGTCCCATGGATCGTCGCCACTGCCTGGTCACCGGCGCCAATCGCGGGCTGGGACTGGAGTTCGTCCGCCAGCTGCTGGCCCGGGGCGACCACGTGATCGCCGCCTGCCGGCATCCCGGCAAGGCCAACGCGCTCAACCTGCTGGCCGGGGAGCATCCCGGTCGCTTGCGGGTGCTGCCGCTGGATCTGGCCGACCCGCGCACGCACGGCGCGCTCGCCGCTGAAATCGCCCTGGTCACCGACGAGCAGCCGCTGGATCTGCTGATCAACAACGCCGGCGTGCTGCGCGGCGGCGAACGCTTCGGCCAGGTCCAGGCCGCGGATCTGGAAGCCAGCTTCCGCACCAATGCCGCCGGCCCGTTCCTGCTGACCCAGGCGCTGGCCCCGCAGCTGGCCGACGGCGCAAGCGTGGCCAACATTTCCTCGGAAGTCGGTTCCATCGCGCTGCGGCAGGAGTTCCGCACGCCCAGCTACGCGATGGGCAAGGCCGCGCAGAACATGGCGACCTCGCTGCTCGCACAGGCGCTCGCGGCACGCGGCATCAAGGTGGTTGCGCTGCATCCGGGCTGGGTCCGCACCGACATGGGCGGCGCGCAGGCGGCGCTTTCCGCGCAGGAATCGGTCGCCGGCCTGCTGCACGTGATCCATCAGCTGTCGCCCGGGCAATCCGGCGGCTTCTTCGACTGGCAGGGACAGCCCCTGCCTTGGTGACCGCGCTCTGGTGAACCTGGCCTGATGAACCTGCGCTGGTGAACCCGTGCCAACGGAACCGGCCGCATCGCAACGGTTTCCACCTAAACCGCATCCAAACCAGCAAGCCCCGGAAATGACCGGATGACGGTGGGAAGGGCGTGTTGGAGGTCACATCCCGCCGCCAGGCACGTCCTGAGAACCAGGAAACGGACGGCGCCACCCGGACACTGGCCGGACACGGACACGAAGAAAGAAACGGATTTCCTTTTGAATCAATAAATTGCAGTTGGCACGAGTCCTGCTTCATTTCAACTGCGAACAGCGACAACCCAAGCAATCCTGACTGAATGCTGAACAAAGGAACTGCAAACACAAGTTCCGCTTGATCCTTCTGATTAGGTGTACTACCTTACTACCACACCACCCCACAACATCACTACAGAGGCAAAACAATGAACACCAAGACCCTGCTTCCGCTGACCGCCGCCGCCGTGTTCGCGCTGTGCGCCGGTTCGATGGTCCTGTCGGCCAACAGCTACGCCGACAACAACGTCCAGGCACGCGCTGTCGCCGCGACCAGCACCCACGTGGTCGATCTGCCGGCCGTGACCGTCAAGCCCGAAGCCGCCGATCTGGCGCACTACCTGACCTACAAGGACGCGAAGGTGGTGAACCTGCCGGCCGTGACCGTGACGCCCGATGCGCGCGACCTGGCGTACTACCTGGCCACCCAGACCGCCAGCATCGTCGACATGCCGACCATCACCGTGCGTCCGTCGGAGGAAGATCTGCAGCAGTTCGCCGTGCAGGCGGGTGTGCTGGCCCAGCAGCTGGCCGCGCGCTGATTACCGGATTGATTCACGCAACCGCTTCAAGCTTCCACCCGCTTCATCGTTCCACCCTCCGGTAAAGCGCGTTCCAGCCGCTGCAGTACCCGCACTTCCGCCGCGCACCGTCCCGCGACGCGCGCGCAGGCCGCACCACCGATGCCGTCGATTCCCGTTGAATCCGGCCACGAAGATTTCCGCGATCCCCCGGTCGCCAGGACAAGGAAGCCGCATCCCGCGATGCGGCTTCCCTCCGAACACGATGCGCACCCGCCGGATCGCGGCCAGCTCCCTTCCGCCGCCGCCTCCATGGGAACCCTCCGGTCCAACCCGTAGAATCCGCGCATGACCGCGCTTTCCCTCGATGTCCTGCTCTACCAGCCGGAAATTCCGCCCAACACCGGCAACGTCATCCGCCTGTGCGCCAATACCGGTGCGCGCCTGCACCTGATCCGGCCACTGGGTTTCGACCTGGACGATCGCCAGTTGCGCCGCGCCGGCCTGGATTACCACGAGTACGCCAACCTGCGGGTCCACGATTCGCTCGACGCCGCACTGGCCGCGCTTGCCCCCACGCGCCTGTTCGCGCTGAGCACGCGGGGCACGGTCCGGTTCGACCAGCCCCGCTATCAGTCGGGCGACGCGTTCCTGTTCGGCCCGGAGACCCGCGGACTGCCGCAGGAAGTGCTGGACGCGCTGCCAGCCGAACACCGGCTGCGCCTGCCGATGCGACCGGACAACCGCAGCCTGAATCTGTCCAACACCGTCGCGGTGATGGTGTTCGAAGCCTGGCGCCAGCAGGGATTTCCGGGCGGCGCCTGATTCGGCGTTTCAGCGGCGCACGTACGTCCCGAAACGCGCAAGGCGGTAGGGCGCCAGCGCAATCGGATTCGCCTCGCCCGTCATCATCCGCGCCATCAGCTCGCCACTGACCGGTCCCTGGGTCAATCCCAGGTGGCCATGGCCGGTGGCGATGAAGATGCGCTCGTCGTCGACGCGATCCAGGATCGGCAGCGAGTCCGGCGTGCACGGTCGCAGTCCGGACCAATCCGAGCCCGGTTCTCCGGACAGCGCCGGAAACAGCCGGCGCGCCTGCGGCGCAAGGCCATGGATGAGCGACGGACGCGACGGACGCCCCGGCGCGGTCATTTCCTTGAATCCGGTGACCCGCACGCCCGAGCGCATCGGCGACACCACCATGTAGCGTTCCGCCCACAAAGTGGGGCGGTGCACGACGCCTTCCTGTCGCGGATAGGTGGCGTGGTAACCGCGCGCGGCGGCCAGCGGCAGGCGCAAGCCGAACGGCTGCAGCAGCGTCCCGCTCCAGGCGCCGGCGGCGACCACAACCTGATCGGCATGGATGTCACCGCCCGAGGTCCGCACGCGGTAGCCCGCCCCTTCGCGTTCGATCCCGCGCGCGCTGGCGATCAGGATGTCGGCGCCGCGGGCGCTCAACCCGTTGAACAAGCGGCGGCAGAATTCGCCGGGCTCGCGCACGAACAAAGAATCGCGTTGCAGGACGCCGTGGCGCACGAAATCGGCCAGGCCTGGTTCGAGCGCACGCAGTTGCGCGGCGTCCAGTACATCGAACACGACGCCATGCCGCTGCAGGTGGGCACGCCCGCCGGCGGCGCGCTCGAACGTCGCGTCCTCGCTGTAGACATGCAGATAACCGGTGTGGCCGACCAGATCCGTCGCGCCGATGGCTTCGGCCAGATCCAGCCAGGCGGCACGCGCGCCCCGGTTCAGCGCGTGGGTCGCATCGATGATCGCCGGCACAGCCTGCGCACGACCCGCCCGCAGGAACCGCCACAACCAGCCGGCGTAGTGCGGCCACGCACCCGCGTCGAGCTTGAAGGGCGCCAGCGGATCACCCAGCCCGCGCAGCGCGGGCCCGAGCATGCCGGGCATCGATTGCGGCATCAGGTTGCCGACCGATACCGCACCGGCATTGCCGTGGGACGCATCGCCCGCCGGCCCGCGCGGATCGATGAGCAGGCAGGACAGGCCGCGGCGCTGCAACTGAAACGCCACCGACAGGCCAACGATGCCGCACCCGATCACCGCGACGTCGATGACGCGCGGCGGGGGTCGCCAGGAATCGGAACTCATTGCACCGGTATGTCGTAGGCGGTTGTGGGCGTGGGTTCCGGCTGGAAGGTGTAGTGCCACCACTCCAGCGGATAGTTGCGGAAACCGCGCCGCTCCATCGCCGCGCGCAGGCGCTGGCGGTTGGCCTTCTGCTCGCCGCCGATGCGCGGATCGTCGGTGTTGGCCAGGGTATCGAAGCGATCGAATCCGGTCCCCATGTCCAGCAACTCGCAGCGCGCGCCCTCGCAGCGTTCCAGTCCCAGATCCACGGTGGCACCGCGGCTGTGGCCGGAACTCTCGGCGATGTAGCCATCCAGCAGCTTCGACTTGTCCAGGTTCGGATAGAAGCGCGCCTTGGTGCGCTGATCCGCCGGGTCCCGCGCCCAACGCACGAAGTCCTTCACCGCGCGCACCGGCCGGTAGCAATCGAACAGGCGCAGGCGATAGCCATCGGCGGCCAGATCCACCGCCACCTGCCGCAACGCTTCGGCTGCCGGCCGCAGCAGATAGCACTTCGGCGCCTGGTACCCGTCCACGATCCGGCCCACGAAGTTGTCATCACCGGCGTAACGGATTTCCAGCGTCGCCAGCGGGATCCGCTCGCCCACGTCCACCAGATCGACCTGGTCGAAGCGTGTCGCCGTCGACACCGTCACTTCACCGGCCCGCGCGGAAGCCAGGCCCATGATCGCCAGCAGACCCGCGCACAAGAATTCCTCGACACGCATCATGTCAATCGCACCCGCCGGTCCGCTGGAAATCCAGGTCCGCATAGTCATAGCTGAAATCGGCACCGGGATCGACGTGGGACAGGGTCATGCGCGGCGCCGTTCCCGTCGCGGCCGGGTGAAACGCCAGCCAGGGCTCGGCATCGACGCTGTCATCGTCCCAGTCCACCAGCCAGCGACCGCCAACCTTCATCACCCGGCCTGCCAGCATCGGCGAACGCGCCGACCGGAATCTCACGCCGTCCTCCTTCGTGCACAGGGACACCTCGCCGAACCACGGATCGCGATATCGCCCCGTTCGTTCCGCGAGTTCCGTTGCGGTCGCGGGCTGGCGCGAGGAAGTGTCCGGCTTGCGCTTCTGCGCCGGCACCGCCGCTTCCTCGCGCGCGATGGCCTCGGCGTAGTGGGCCACCGACACCTTCTGCGCGGGTGCGGTGTAGTGCTTGGTCAGCACCTCGCCCAGCACCGAGCGCGCGTCTTCGCCTTCGCCATTGATCAGGATGACGATGCCGACCTTCCTGTCCGGCAGCAGGATGACCGAGGAATACATGCCGGCCAGCGTGCCGGTGTGCGCGACCTTCCAGACGCCGTCGACATCGGACAGGCGCCAGCCGTAGCCGTAGGCGGAGAAATGGCTGTTATCCCATTCGCGCATGCGTGCGGAGACCGGCATCGGCATGTGCGCCGTCCACACCGCTCGCCGCTGCTCCGCGCCGAGCCAGGCCGGTTGCCGTTCCGGTGAGAGCCACATGCGCATCCAGGTCAGCATGTCGTTCAGGCTGCAGCGGATGCCGCCGGCGGCCATCGAGGTGATGTCGGGAACGATGGCGCCGTCCTCGCGGATCGGGACATTGCCGTTGGTGGTGCGCATGTGCGGCTGGGCGACGTTGCCGACCTTTTCGCGGTTCCACTGGCCGACCTGGCAGCGGGTCATCCCCAGCGGTTCGAACAGTTCCTTGCGCACCAGCACGTCATAGGGCGCACCACCCGCGGCCGCCGCCACCTCGCCGGCCACCACGTACAGCAGGTTGTCGTAGGCGTAATGCGAACGGAAGCTGTGGGTGGGCTTGAGATGTTGCAGCCCGGCGATGATGTCCTGGCGGGTGAAGTCATTGGGCTCCGGCCAGAGCATCAGATCCCCGGCACCCAGGCCCAGGCCGCTGTTGTGGATCAGCAGATCCCGCACCTGCATGTTCCGCGTCACCCACGCATCATGCATGCGGAACTGCGGCAGATACTTCGTGACCGGGTCATCCCATTTCAGCTTGCCCTGATCCACCAGCCGCGCCAGCACCCCGGCCGTCATCGCCTTGCTGTTGGAAGCGATCTTGAAGAGGGTGTCCGCAGTGATCGGTTGACCACCACCGGTGGCGAGTTCGCCCTGGGTGCGCTGGTAGACGATTTTACCGTCTTCGATGATGCCGACGGCCATGCCGGGCAGGACGTAGCGGGCATAGGCATCCGAAAATGCCTGCTCGAATGGGTCAGATGCTTTCGATGTCGAATAGATCAAAAAACCTGCCAACAGGCAGGGAAGGTAAGAAAATTTCCGGATGAAAGATGCGGACATGGCTATTGAAAATACCGGCCGGCCTGCAATCGCAGACCGGCCGGCTTCTCCATCAGTAGCTCAGTGAAACAGTCAGCTGGCCATAACGCGGCGATTGCAGGAAGCGCTCCTTCCCGAAGAAAGGATCCCGATCGCCAATGCCGGGCTCGAGCTCCTGGTATACCCAAATAGGCTGCTGTTTGTTGAAGACATTGAAGAACGCCAGCTTGGCCTTGAACTTGGCCGCACCGAAGGAGCGCTCGTAAGCGATATTTGCTCCCACATCAAATGTCCACGGCATGCGGCCCGCTCCACCACGCGGCGAATACTGGTAAACCCGATCCTGGGACACCTCCGAATCACAATTCGCCACACAGATGTAGTAGCTGTGATAGGCGGTGGCGTCATATGGATTTCCCACGCCGAATGCGGTAATCGGACCACCGGAACGGGCATCCAGGGTAGCGCCGACCTGCCAGTAATCATTCAATGCGTAGACACCACGCAGTTTGATCTGGTGGCGATGGTCATTGGCCAGTGGTCCATAGCCTCCAAAGTTCACCCAGGGATCATCGAAGTTCTCGGTACGACCGGTATCACCGAAGTTGGTGTCCGTGTTGACCGGTCCTTCCGCATTGCCCTGGCTCCAGGACATGGTGTATGACGCGTTGAACGCCCACTTGCCATCCCACGCCCGATCGAACTGCAGTTCGAGCGCCTTGTAGGTGCGCTTGGGTTCCACCCAGCCACGCTGGCCGAGGTAGTTGCCATCCGCGTCGTACATCGCCCAGCCTTCACGCTTGGTATCTACCGTCACCCAGCCATCGGCATCACCGTCACAGTTCGTATCCCCCCAGACGGTGACGTCCTTACCCGGGTTGGCCATGACCCAGCCGATGTAACCATCCCCGCCACAGGCGCCCGTCGCGGAGATCTCCATGTCGTCGATGGCGTTGTTGAGACGACGGTATACGCCGCGTAAGGCCCAGGACCAGGTATCGCTGATCTGCTGCTGGAAACCCATGATCAGTTCGTCCTGATACACCTGATCCATTTCACGGTCGACTTCGGCACGGAGATCGCCCACCGTGCCGTTGCCCTGCCCGTCATAGAAACCGAACTGCGGGCCGAGGATTGGAACCGCGTACTGGCTGCCGCCCTGATCTCGAATCTCCCACCCATCGAAGCCGTAATAGGTGCGCGCATCCAACAGTGCCCCCGCCTGCTTGATATTGATCACATTGGCAACCGGCAGGAAGTAGCGCCCAACATTGCCGAACAGCTTGGTCGTCCCATCCCCCTTGACATCGAACGAGAAGCCAAACCGCGGCGCCCACATGTTGTCCATCTTGATGTAGCTGCGCCCTTCCGCGTCCTTGTTGTCGAAGGCTTCGTTGCGGATTCCGAGATTCAGCATCAGGCGGTCAGTGACCTGCCAGTTGTCCTCCAGATAGAAGGCGGTATTGATCGTCTCGAAATTACCGGACACCGAATACTGGCGCGTGCGAACGTAGGCCGTATAGCCCGGCGGAACGACGCCGCCACCCGAGTTCGGAATGGTAGCCCCGGGCGTGGTGGTATAAACGTTGTACTGAAGCCCACCGGGGCCGGGATAGTACTGCTCGAGTTCGGAAACGTTCTCCTCGCGGTCATACCCGAAACGCAGCAGGTGGTCACCCAGTTGCCATTCGAAGTCTGCACGCATCTGCTTGCGGATATCTTCGCGGTCATAAACCGAAGAGTTGGTGGTACACCCCACCGGCACACCCGGATTCGGCACACCTCCCGCCCGAGTCACGTAATTGCATGAAGCATCCAGTGGCGAGCCCTGCTTGCTCTGCCGCTCATTGCGGCCGTACATCAGCTTCATCGAGAGATCGTCGGTCAAGGACGACGACCAGGTAGCGGCCCAGTTGCGGCCACCGGTCTCTTCATAGATCTCGTTGATCTTTTCTCCTTTTCCATTGCCATCGAAGTCGTAGTCATATACCTCGCTGTCGACTCGATTCTGGTTGGAGAACGCCATCAGGCTCAGTCGATTCCTGTCGGTGATCTGCCAATCGATGGTCGTGCCCCAGAAACCATCGTTGCCGTCGCCTTCCGTGAGAGTGGCGCCGGCATCATCCGTATTGACGGGTTCCTGCTTGCGGCCCTCGTACATGGCGAAGAAGAACAGGCGGTCCTGGATGATGGGGCCCGATGCCCACACGTTGAGTTTGGTGGAGTCGGACTTGTCACGACTGCGTGTCAGGTACCGCTCGCCGTCGAAATAACTGTCGCGCGCCGATGCCTGCCATTGTTCCGGCGTCCATACCAGCTCCGCTCCATAGTGGAACTCGTTGCCGCCGGACTTGGCCACCGCATTGACGACGCCGCCGGTGGTCCGCCCGAACTCCACGGAATAGCCACCCGTCTTGACTTCGAATTGGTCGTAGAACGAGAACGGTGCCTCGGAGAATCCCACGCGATTATAGAAATCGGTGACGTTCAGTCCGTTGACGTAGAAAGCGTTCTCGGCAACCGAGGAGCCGCCGAATGAAATTCCGCCGAAGCCAGCGCTGCCCTTGCCCACGCCTGGCGCGAGTAGCGCCACCGACGCTACATCACGATCCACAGGCAGACGCGACAGTTCTTCTGCACTGATGTTCAACGCAGACTCCGTCGAGCGAACGTCCACGGGTGTGATGATGCGAGATCCAACCACCTGCACGGCGGCCATATCGAGGGCACCTTCATTGCTCAGGTTGATCGTCGTTGCGCTGCCAAGGTTGACAGAGATTTGTACCGGCGCTCCGATCTGCTGCCCGCCACGAACGACCTGCAATGAGTAGTTACCCACCGGCAGTTGGGCGAGGCGATATTCACCGTTCTCGCCCGCAGTAACTGTCCGCGTCAGGCCCGTTGCGACATTGGTCACCGTGATCTGGTCCCCGGCAGTGGTGCGACCAACCACCGAGCCGTTTACTGCCTGCGCCATCACCATCGGCGCCATCGACGCGATGCACGTGCCCAGCGCGATACACAGCGCTGCTTTCTTCAAGGTCTTGCCATTCATCCCCGCTCTCTCCTGCTAGGTGTTGAAGTGATCCCGCCCGGTTTACTGGTCACTGCCCGCGACGGGCAGCATGGTCCATTCGAACTGGTAGTCCCATTGATCGAAATAGAGGTTTCCCCCGCGCCATTCGGCTTCGCCACGCTGCGAATCCACCGTTTCCGAGCGGAAATGCTGCTTGGCCGGCACCAGCGGCTGCGAGAAGTCGTTGTTGAAGCTGATGCGGTAGGCATCCAGGCCACCGAAGTAGAAGTCGCGCAAGCCCGCATCGTCGCTCTGCAGCGCGCCGGTGGTGACGTCCATGGGTACCCAGCCATAGGGCGCCAGGTACATCCAGCCCCAGTCATGCATGTTGTCGTAGCCGACCGTCTCGTCCGAGTAGGTCCAGCCCGACTGCCAGCGCGCGGGAATGCCGTTGTAGCGCAGCAGCGTCATCAGCAGCAGGGTCTGCTGGCCGCAGTCGGCGTGATCCGAATGCAGCGCGTAGTCGCTGATGTTGGAAATCGTCGAGTATTCGCGCGCGCCGCCCCAGGGGATCCGGTCCACGGCATCGAACAGCTTCCTGGCGATGCGATACGGATTCTTCTCGTCGCCCACCACCTGCGCCGAGAAGCGCTTGATGTCGTCGCTGAACACGATGTGCGGGCCGCGTTCGCCCAGATGCGGCGCCAATTCCGGCGTCACCGCCGTCGGCACCACTTTCTCCGGGTCGAGATCGAAGTGGCGCGCGTGGATGGTCAGTTCGTAGCTAATGGCGAACCGGGTCGGCTGTCCGGCCCGCGCGGTCTGCTCCATATAGACGGTACGTTGCGGCGTGCCTTCGGGCGCGATCCGCGATTGCGCCGGCGTGCTGGACACGAAGCGGATCTGTTCCTGCTGTCCCGCTATCGCCTGCGGATAGGGAATCCAGGCGCGCACGGTTTCACCCGCCGGCACCGCGTCCGGCTTCACGGTCAGCGACTGGGTGACCCGCAACCGGCGTGGCGCGACACTGGTGGCGCCACTGGCGCGCGCCTCTTCCAGCGCTTCGCGATGATGCGGGTGCAGGCGCTCGAACGGCCCCTCGGAGAACGGCTTGACCGGTGGCGCGCGGCGCGCGGCGACGTCCGGATACAGGCGGAACAGGTTCGACACCGCGCGGCTGAAGTAGCGCTTCTCGCCGTCGATGGTCAGCCGTTCGATGCGGTTGGCCTGGTCCCAGGCCGCGAATTCCTCCGGCTTCAGATCCGGAATCTGCTTGCGCAGTTGTGCCAGCACGTCCGCTTCGGTGAGCCGGAAGTCCAGCCGGATCCGGCGCATCCGCTCGCGCTCGTATTGCAGCGCGTCATGCTGTTCAGCGGACAGCCCCGGCTGCGCCAGTGCCTGCGTAATGGCCTGTTCGGCCTGGGCGAAGCGGCCGGCGTCGACTTCGGCCACGATCGTCGGCGGCGCGGGTTTCGGCAGTTCGCCCGCGCCACTGGACGCGGCGAGCGCCATCAGGAGTAATATCGGCCATGCAGTCGCACGCACGCGCACGGATCGCCCCGCACTCCGGTGCTCCCTTCGAATGGAACGGTTTCGCTGGCCCCCGCTGGCGTCCACGTCGATCACTTGCCCCTCAGCCGACTGGTCACCGTTGTGTAACACGGCCGGAGAACCCGGTCAATAATTTATTCTTGAATCTTTCGCAAAAAGAAGTAAATATTCCTCGGGACTGGCCCAGCCGTTCGACATCCATGCAACGCCGGGCCGTGGCATCCGTTCCGAGGGGAGGCAGATGAAACAAAGCACCGGTCCGGCCCGGCAATACGCCGCGCACTTGCTTCCTTTGCAGGCTTCAGGTCCTCGCACCCGCCCGCGGGCCGATCGCCTGCGCTCGCTGTTGCTCGCGCTCCTGTTCGCCCTGCCGGCGAGCGGTGTGCTGGCCCGCGACCCCGCGTCTGCATTGCCGGTGCCCGCCCACGCCGTCATCGGCGTGGAAGACCGCCATCTGGATCCGCAGTACTGGATCGACAAGCTGGCCCAGCCCGATCGGGTCATCCTGGATCCGCATGCGATCGCCGCCCAGAACAGCCGGCTGCATGAACTGGATCGCTCGGTCCACGACATTGAGGGCCTGCCGGCGCGTTTCAGCGCCGACGAGGTACGCGAGTGGGTGGGCAAGCTGTCCAGCCCGCCCAGCCGCACGCTCTATGACGCGAAGGGACAGGTGATCGGCAAGACCGCCCTCGACGGCATCGTCGCCAATGCCGCGCTCGACGCGGTGCCGGCACAGACCGACGCGCGCTACGCACTGGTGGTCAAGCGCGCCGACCTGCGCACCTTCCCCACCCGGCTTCGGGTCTTCCGCGAACCGGGCGACACCGACATCGACCGCTTCCAGGAAAGCGCGCTGTTCCCGGGCACGCCGGTGGTGGTCCTTCACGAAAGCCGCGACCGTCAGTGGTCGTTCGTGATCAGCCCGCTGTATGCGGCCTGGATCGAAAGCGCCTACCTGGCCGAAGGCGGACGCGAACAGGTGTTCGGCTACGCCCATCGCACGCCGACGCTGATCGTCACCGGTCCGACCGTGCACACGGTGCATACGCCGGAACAGCCCGGCGTGTCCGAACTGCAACTGGACATGGGCGTGCGCGTGCCGTTGCTGAGCGACTGGCCCGCCGACAAGCCGGTGAACGGCCAGCATCCGTATACATCTTGGGTCATCCAGCTGCCGGTCCGCGGCACGGACGGCAAACTGGAACTGGTTCCGGCGCTGCTGCCGAAGAATGCCGATGTCGGCACCGAGTACCTCCCGCTCACCCCGGCGCGCCTGCTGCGACAGGGTTTCAAGTTCCTCGGCGAACGCTACGGCTGGGGCCATTCCTACAACACCCGCGATTGCAGCGGCTTCGTGTCCGAGGTCTACCGCAGCTTCGGGGTGGAGCTGCCGCGCAACACCAGCGACCAGGGCGTGAGCCCGGCGCTCAACCGCATCGCCTTCACCGACAAGGATGATCGCGAAGCGCGCATGAAGGTCATCCGCGATCTGCAGGTGGGCGATCTGATCTACATCCCCGGCCACGTGATGATGGTGATCGGCAAGGAGAACGGCCAGACCTACCTGATCCACGACACCACCGGCATCACCTACAAGGATGGCCGCGGCCAGCTGGTCCGCGCCTCGCTCAATGCCGTGTCGGTGACCCCACTGGAGCCGCTGCTGGCCGGTGGCGACAAGACCTTCATCGATCGCATCTACAGCATCCAGAGAATCCGCCCCTAAGGCCCCCATGAAAATCACCGACATCCAGTTCGGCATGCTGCGCGTGCCGCTGAAAACCGCCTTCAAGACGGCCCTGCGCACGGTCGACACGGTGGAGGACATCGTGGTCATCGTGCGCACGGACACCGGCCATGTCGGCTACGGCGAGGCGCCGGCCACCGCGGTCATCACCGGCGACACCCACGGCTCGATCATCGAAGCCATCGCGCGTTTCATCAAACCACGCCTGATTGGCCAGGAAATCGCCAACCTCAACCACATCACCCACCTCATCCAGACCGCGCTGGAGCGCAATACCAGCGCCAAGGCGGCGGTCGAGATCGCCGTCTACGATCTGTTCGGCCAGCTGTATGGCGCGCCGCTGTACAAGATGCTCGGCGGCGGTGATCCGGTCATCACCACCGACATCACCATCAGCGTCGACTACATCGACAAGATGGTGGCCGATTCGATCAATGCGGTGGAGCGCGGTTTCGAGTCGCTGAAGATCAAGGTGGGCAAGGACATCGGCCTGGACATCGAGCGGGTCAAGGCGATCTATTCGGCGGTGGAAGGACGCGCACTGCTGCGCCTGGACGCCAACCAGGGCTGGACCGCCAAGCAGGCGGTATTCGCCATGCACAACCTGGAAGACGCCGGCGTGGTGCTGGAACTGCTGGAACAACCGGTCAAGGCGCAGGACATCGACGGCCTGAAGTACGTGACCGACCGCGTGCATACCCCGGTGATGGCCGATGAAAGCGTGTTCGGCCCCACCGAGGTCATCGACCTGATCAAGATGCGCGCGGCCGACATCATCAACATCAAGCTGATGAAGACCGGCGGCATCTCCAACGCGGTGCGCATCGCCGACATCGCCTCGCTGTACGGGGTGGAATGCATGATCGGCTGCATGCTGGAAACCAGCATCAGCGTGGCGGCGGCGGTGCACGTCGCGGTGGCCAAGTCGCAGTCCATCACCAAGGTGGATCTGGACGGGCCTTCGTTGTGCCAGTTCAACCCGGTGGAAGGCGGGGTCATCTTCAACGAATCGGAGATTTCCATCACCGACGCCCCGGGCCTGGGCATCCAGACCATCCATGGGCTGGAACTGATTTCGGTCTGACCCCTGGATCAACGCGAAACGGGATGGGATAAAGAGCGCACATGCCGCCCCTGGTCAAAATCCGCTCCGAACGCGACCACATGTCGGCGATCGAACGCCGCATCGCCGACTTCATCCTCGAAAACGCCCACCTGCTGCGCGACTACTCCTCGCAGCAGCTGGCCAGCGCGCTGGGCATCAGCCAGTCCAGCGTGGTGAAGTTCGCGCAGAAGTTCGGCTTCAAGGGCTATCCGGATCTCAAGTTCTCCATCGGCGAGGCGGTGGCCCGCAACGGCGGCGACCCACAGCCCCGGCAGGCCGAGGAGGCCGGCGAAGAAGCCGATGCCTACCAGCGCCTGGAGGCCGGGCTGCGCCGCAGCAAGGCGGCCGCCGAGGAGGAAACCCGACTGCTCAATCCGGCCGCCGGCGTCGAGCGCATCGCCGGCCTGATCCATCATGCCGGCAAGGTGTTCGTGTACGGGCTGGGCGACGACGGCCTGTACGCCCGCGAATTCGCCATGCGGCTGTCGCTGCTGGGCGTGCTGACCGTGCACCACGCCGATCCCATCCTGATGATGGCCAATCTGTCGGCCACGCGTCCCGGCGACGTGCTGCTGGTGTTCTCCGAGTTCGGCAAGCTGCCCACGCTGTCGCAGATCAGCCGGCAGTTCCAGGACGCCGAAGGCAAGGTAGTGTCGATCACCCGCCACACCTCCAATCCGCTGCGCGCGCACGCCGATGCATCGCTGGTGGTGTCCGCCCACGACGAAGCGCCGCACGTGGAGGCGCTGCTGTACCGTTCCTCGCTGCAATACCTGCTGGACGTCCTGTTCGTTCTGCTGTGCCACGACAACGACGACCGCCATCGGCAACTGAACATCAACCTGGAACGGATCCAGCATCTGCTGGATTCCTGATCCCCGTCCCGGAGCCACCATGGCCTCTGCGTTGCGCGTTCTCCTCACCCGACTTGCCGCCGTCGCCGCAGTGACGGGGCTCGTCTCCGCCCATGCCGGCGCTTCCGCCACGCAGGATGCCGACGCGCCCGTCCCGGCCTGGCGGGAGGCGCGGCAACTCATCCTCGTGGTCACCCCGGACTGGGACGCCACCGGCGGCCGCATGCAGACGTTCGAACGCGACGGCGACAACTGGCGCGCGACCGCGGCATCGACGCCGGTCGCCGTCGGCCGTAGCGGCACCGCATGGGGACGCGGCCTGCATCCGGCGCAATCGGACGGCCCGCAGAAGCGCGAAGGCGACGGGCGCGCACCGGCCGGCGTGTTCACCCTGGGCGAAGCTTTCGGTTATGCCGCGCAGCGCGACACCGGATTGGCCTACGCGCCGATGCAGGCATCGCACTACTGCATCGACGTGCCCGCCTCCCCGCTCTACAACCGCATCGTCGACAGCGCCCGGGTCGGCGCGGCCGCGGTCGAAGGCTCGACCGAACCGATGCGCCGCGACCTGCATGCCGATGGCGATGTCCGCTACAAGGAAGGTTTCGTGATCCAGCACAACCCCGACAACATCAGCGGAGCCGGCAGCTGCATCTTCGCGCATCTGTGGAAGGCGCCGGGCGAACCCACCGCCGGCTGCACCGCGATGGCCGAACCGGTGATGGATCGTCTGCTGGGCTGGCTGGATGACAAACGGCATCCGGTGTTCGTATTGCTGCCGGAGGCCGAGTACCGGCGTCTGCGCACCGACTGGCAGTTGCCCACCCTCGCGGAGGCCACCCGATGAGCGAAGCATCCTCTTCCCCCGGCTTCGTCCGCGCGGTCAGCCGCTGGCAGATCGTCGGCCTGTCGATCAATGACGTCATCGGCAGCGGCATCTACCTGCTGCCGGCCGCCACCGCCGTCCTGCTGGGACCGACCAGCGTATGGGCGGTGCTGCTGGCGGGCATCGCGGTCGCCTTGCTGGTGCTGTGCTACGCGCAGGCGGCCAGCTATTTCGATCAACCCGGTGGCAGCTATCTGTATGCGCGCGAAGCCTTCGGGCCGTTCGTGGGCTTCGAGATCGGCTGGATGGTCTGGCTGACCCGCATCGCTTCGGCCGCGGCGCTCAGCAATGGCCTGGCGGATGCGACCGCGCGCTTCTGGGCGCCCGCCGCGTCCGGCGGCGGGCGCCTGGCCGTGGTCATCGGCTCGCTGGGCCTGCTGACACTGATCAACATCATCGGTGTGAAGTCGGCGGCGCGCACCGGCGTGGCGCTGGTGATCGGCAAGCTGTTGCCGCTGGCACTGTTCATCCTCATCGGTGTGTTCTACATCGACATCGATCTGCTGCGCAGCGGCGAGTTGCCACCGATGCGCAACCTGGGCGAGGCCGCGTTGCTGCTGCTGTTCGCCTATGCCGGCTTCGAGAACATCCCGGCCGCCGCCGGCGAATTCAAGAATCCGCGCCGCGACGTACCGTTCGCGCTGCTCACCATGATCGCCACCGTCACCCTGATCTACGCGGCCGTGCAACTGGTCGCGCAGGGCACGCTGGCGGGGCTCGCCGAGTCGAAGACACCGCTGGCGGACGCGGCCGCCAGCTTCAGCGGCGAAGGACTGGCGCTGATCCTGACCCTTGGCGCGACCATCTCCATCCTCGGCACCAACAGCAACACCATGCTGTTCGGCCCGCGCGTGCTGTACTCGCTGGCCCAGGACGGCTTTGGCCCGCGTGCCCTGGCCAGCATCCATCCGCGCTTCCGCACGCCCGCCGTGGCGATCGTGACCCAGGGCGCGCTCGCGCTGGCGCTGGCGCTGTCCGGCTCCTTCGTGCAGTTGGTGCTGCTGTCGGTGGTGGCACGCCTGTGCGCCTACATCGGCACCACCCTGTCGGTACTGGTGCTGCAACGCCGCTACGCCGGCCATCCCGGCGCGCTGAAACTGCCGGGCGGTCCGCTGATTCCGCTGGCCGCGCTGATCCTGTCGCTCGGCCTGCTGGCCAGCGCCAACATCGGCAACCTGATCGCCGCCGCGATCGCGCTGGCGATCGGTGCGGTGCTGTATCTGTTCCGGCGTCGGGTGCCGGCAATCGCCTAGCGCGATCCCGGCCGGGCCGGGATCGCCGACGCGCTCATTCCAGCCGGGATTTCATCTGCGCGATTTCGGCTTCCTGGCCCCGGATGATGTCGTCGCACAGGCGGCGCAGATCCGGCGCGTCCAGTTTCGCCTGCCGGCACATCAGGACGGCGCCCGCATGGTGCGGAATCATCGAGCGCAGGAACTGCCGGTCGCCGATGGCCCACTGTCCGCGGATACCCTGCCAGCACACCAGTGCGACGAGCAGCGCGCAAACACCCAGCAGCAGGTTGAGCCGACGGTCCGGATACATGCTTCGCATCAGCAACACCTCGATCAGCAGCATCGGTGCCGCCATCAGACCGGCCATGTAGACCTGGTTGAGATTGTGGAAGACGTTGCCGGGTCGATCGACCATCGCATACATCAGCAGATACATGATCGCGAAGGACAACACGATCATCGCCAGCAGGCGCCGATAGTGGCCCGATGCCCGATGACGGCCGTCGTGTGCTTTTTCGTGCGCGGATGCGGTCATGGCGTGCTCCTCGTTTCTTTCCCTCGACGCCCGCCACGCTAGGTCGCCTCCGGTGTTGGATGCGTGCAGGGATCCCGCACGTGATGAAAGGCCGGGTTGACGCGCCTGCCCGCGTTTTTCGGGCGCTCGCTCATGTGCCGAAAGTTCCACAATCCACCGTGCAATTTATGTACTGCTCAGTTTGATATTCAGGACACATTGAGGGCGCTAACGGATAATTCACATCACCAGCAGCGAACGGGCGATGCCTTCAGCGCTGGATACCAACTACAAAAAATCGAGGTTTGAGCGTATGAAGAAGTCCTTGCTTGCCCTGACCCTGCTGGCCGCCCTGCCGTTCGCCGCCTCCGCGGCCGATGGCGTCTCCTACAACTACGTGGAAGGCGGTTACACCAAGACGAATGTTGATGGTCCGGATTCCGATGGCTGGGCGCTGAAGGGTTCGGTGGCGATCCACCCGAACTTCCACCTGTTCGCCGATTACAGCCAGCAGGAAGTGGACGATGTGAAGGTTGACTTCGACCAGTGGCGCGTCGGCGTCGGTTACAACCACGAGCTGTCCAAGCGCGTCGACCTGCTGACCCGCGTGGCCTACGAGAAGGTCAAGACCGATCGCTTCACCACCCCGTCCGGCATCCGCGTTCCCGGTTTCAGTGCCGATGGCTACAGCGTCGAAGTCGGCGTGAACAGCGCGCTGACCAACCGCCTGAACGGCTACGCCCTGGCCGGTTACGAAGACGGCGACGACTATGACGGTGACTTCTACGGCCGCCTCGGCGCGCAGGTGAAGTTCAACCCGAACTGGAGTGCCTCGGCCGACGTGAAGATCGTCGACGGCGGCGATACCCAGTGGTTCGTCGGTCCGCGCTTCAGCTGGTAACCAGGAAGCACTACCGCCTCCCGCGACGTGTCTCTCTCTCCCCGCGTCGCGACCCGAAGCCCGGCCACAAGCCGGGCTTCTTCTTTTCCAGCCCCTGTGGGTGGGATCTACCCTTGCCCACCTCCTTGCAGGAGGAATGAATCGCGTTTTGTTCGGCAACGGAAGGGACCGCTCGCTTCTGCAAAAGGGCTGACCGGGCATCGCAGGTGCGGTTGCCTCATCGTTCGAAGAAGGACACCGAGCGGATTTACTTTTGTCTGAACGTCGCGCCCGCACGCTTCAACAATCGATGGATCTTCTTCCTTCAATGATCAACATCGCGGCCGTTCTGATGCGCCCAAGAAAGAAAGCCCGGCCATTGGCCGGGCTTTTTCGCCTGTCAGAGGTCCCGACACGTTATTTGAACAGCGTTTCCGGATATTCCGGTTTCTGTTCCCGCGCCAGCAATTGCTGCAAGCCGACGGTGGGCGTTAGCTCGCCGTGCAGCACCGCGCGGACCGCGCTGGAAATCGGCAGATCGATATCGTGCCGTTCGGCCTGGCGCATGACTTCGTCGGCGGCCTGCATCGACTCGACCACCTGGCCGATTTCACGGATGGCGTCCTGGATCGGCTGGCCGCGTCCGAGCGCCAGGCCCAGC